>Susan_p2__coassemble_4314_pt1 | contig 4518 bp, 5 predicted proteins | sample Susan_p2__metabat2_high_PE_033 | metagenome-assembled genome bin Susan_p2 | reverse complement strand
TAATTATCCTTGAAATCTAATGCAAAGTTATTATTGATTACAATGCATTCTACACACTGATTACCTATAGCAATCAACTATACCAATGTATATCCGCCAAATAGCGTATTATTCTGCCGTGAATTCTACTATATGTTCACCGCAATAACAATACGTCTGTCCTATTACATCAGGTTTTATTTCTTCACCTCTGAGGCGTATGCAGGCGCTGGCTTAAATGTTTCAGCCAAGCCTATTAAAAGATTATCAAAGGCGTCGTTATTTTTAGAAGAAATATGGCACACAATTACATCACGATCATATTGCTTCAGTGTTTCTGGTGCTACAGCTTTACCATCCTTGCAAATTATGCACACCGGATTTTTTTTGCCCTCCGTTGCGGAAGACACCTTTATAACCTTGTTGCAAATAACGGTGCCATCGGCTACATCGCTAATAATTTCTTTAGTAAAATCCTCTACGGCATAATTAGTCTTAACGTAGTTCACTGCAGAAAATACCACCGCTATACCAAGAACAAATGTCAAAATAGTCTTCTTCATAATCGTCGTCCCTTTCATAAATAATGCAAGCATTATATTTACTCTCTTTATTAATATTAACAGTCCAAGATTAACGCAAGCTTAAACCAATGTAAAATCTATGTAAAGCATCGGTATTTCATATCCTGTAGCGTTTAACTATAATCTGCCATCAATATTCAGCACATTTCTTAAAAATAGTTATTCCACCTATTTTTAATGCTAAAAGCTTAAGCATTACCACTTGCAAGATTAATTCTTATTTGTGAACTTATTTCTATTTATTTTATTACTGTTCTTGATTGATTGTACTATATAAATTCTTCTAACACAACTTATTATTTTCTATGTTTTTTTACTAATTTAGCAAATTTCCTACATCAAATCACTTAAATTCATTATACAAAATTTGTAACAAAGCTTTTTGACAAATAAAAAATCCCCTACAGATTTCTCTGCAGGGGATTTGATGGAGGCGCCTCAAGTACGCCTTATTTCATTTTATTGGCAGATTACATCATGCCAGGCATGCCGCCCATAGGAGGCATAGCAGGAGCAGCAGCTTCCGGAGCCGGTTTGTCAGCTACGATGGATTCAGTGGTCAGAACCAGTGCTGCGATGCTTGCTGCGTTTTGCAGTGCGCTTCTGGTAACCTTAGTCGGGTCAACGATGCCTTCTGCAATCATATCAACATATTTTTCAGTCAGTGCGTTGAAGCCTACACCCTTGCGGCTGCGTTTGATGGTGTCAACGATAACAGCGCCTTCCAGACCAGCATTGTAAGCGATTTGACGAACAGGCTCTTCGATAGCACGTTTAACGATTTCTACGCCAGTTTTTTCGTCGCCAACAGCTTTGATTTTTGCCAGAGCAGGTTGTACTTGCAGAAGTGCAGTACCGCCACCAGCTACAATACCTTCTGCAACAGCAGCACGAGTTGCGTTCAGAGCATCTTCAATGCGCAGTTTCTTTTCTTTCAGCTCAACTTCGGTAGCAGCACCAACCTTGATTACAGCTACGCCGCCAGCCAGTTTAGCCAAACGCTCTTGCAGTTTTTCTTTATCGAATTCGGAAGTGGTTTCCGGAATTTGTGCACGGATTTGAGCAACGCGAGCAGCAATAACGTCTTTGTCGCCTTGGCCATCAACGATGGTGGTCATTTCTTTAGTTACACGAACTTGACCAGCTTGGCCCAGGTCAGCAACGGTTGCGCTGTCCAGCTTACGGCCAACTTCTTCGCTGATTACGGTAGCACCGGTCAGGATAGCAATGTCTTGCAGCATTGCTTTACGACGGTCACCAAAGCCAGGAGCTTTAACAGCTACAGCCTTGAAGGTACCACGCAGCTTGTTAACAACCAGGGTTGCCAGTGCTTCGCCTTCAATATCTTCAGCAATGATCAGCAGCTCACGACCAGCTTGTACTACTTTTTCCAGTACAGGCATAATGTCTTGAATCATGGTGATTTTTCTATCGGTAATGAATACCATGGGGTTATTCATAACAGCTTCCATTTTTTCAGCGTCAGTAGCCATGTAGGGGGAGATGTAGCCACGGTCAAATTGCATACCTTCTACAGTTTCCAGGCAGGTTTCCATGGTTTTGGATTCTTCAACAGTGATAACGCCGTCATCGCCAACCTTTTCCATAGCGTCTGCAATCAGGTTGCCAATTTCTTCGTCAGCAGCGGAGATGGAAGCAACTTGTGCTTTAGCAGCCTTGGTTTCAACCTTTTGAGAAACTGCTTGCAGCTCTTCAACCAAAACATCTACTGCTTTTTTGATGCCTTTTTTCAGAACCATGGGGTTAGCGCCAGCAGCTACGTTACGCATACCTTCGTTAATCATAGCTTGTGCCAGAACGGTTGCAGTGGTGGTGCCATCGCCAGCAACATCGTTGGTTTTGATAGAAACCTCTTTAACCAGTTGAGCACCCATGTTTTCAAAGGGATCTTCCAGATCGATGTCACGAGCAATGGTTACACCGTCGTTGGTGATGGTGGGAGCACCATATTTCTTTTCTAATACTACGTTACGGCCTTTAGGACCAAGGGTTACTTTTACAGCATCAGCCAGTGCGTTTACGCCACGCTCCAGGCTACGACGAGCTTCTTCGTTGAACAGGATTTGTTTAGCCATTTTATATCGCTCCTTATATCAGTTAAATTTAATATATCAGTTGCTGCCTTAGCAGCAGTCAGCTTGCTAAATTATTTTTCGATTACAGCCAGCAGGTCACGTTCGCTCAGAATCAGATAATCCTTGCCATCGTGTTTAACCTCAGCGCCACAATATTTAGCGAAAATTACTTCATCGCCAACTTTTACTTCCGGTTGAACCAGAACGCCATTTTCATATTTGCCACGGCCAACAGCTACAACCAAGCCTTGTACCGGTTTTTCTTTAGATGCAGTATCAGGCAGATAAATGCCAAATTCAGTTTTTTCTTCTTTAATAACGGGTTCTACTACTACGTGGTCAGCTAACGGTTTCAACATTATGAAAACCCCTTTCTTATGTATAAAATGTGAGAGCAAACAATATTGTTAGCACTCCTTATATCTGAGTGCTAATTACAATTCTTATTATATCCATATTCCAGAAAAATGCAATACCTTTGACCATATATTTTACAAATTTTTCTTAAATTTTCATAACGAACGGCAAAATTGCAGTCACGAAGGTAAATTTTGCTATCTTGAATGCCATTTTTAAACCTGTGAATGGCAAAATTGCACTATCGAATGCCATTTTTACGCTTCTCAAAATTGCTTTAAAGAGTTAAAAGTCAAATAAACAAAGCTCTAAGACTATCATTTACTGTACTTTAAATGCAAAACAGGTCTCCAAATCTATAAAAAATACACCAATTTGTAATAATAGGTATGGAAATAAGGAGATTTATAAGCAAAATTTAGAAAAGTAGTCAAAAAAGTATTGCTTATGCAATAAAAAAGCAGCCTGCGTAGTGCAGACTGCTTTAAACTAGTTAATACATCATGTTAGTAACCATAGCATAATAGAATTTAACTTTCTTACAGCTCCTGTGCCAGCTTTTCTACTTCAGCGTAAGTTAAGCCAGTCACCTCAGCAACATCCTCAATAGAGTTTTTCTTAAGAAGTAGTGCCTTGGCAATTTGAATGCTTTTCTTTCGTGCGCCAGAAGCTTCACCTTCTTTAATCCCTTCTTTAATCCCTTCTTTAATGCCTTCTTTTATACCCTGTTCTTTACCAAATCTAATCAGTTTTTCGCTCAATTCACACATAAGGTCAATACCTCCTTCTTTACTCTTAAAAAATTCTAATAAAAATACACCTTAAAATTGTCTTCAACATACATTTTACGTTTGATGTTTGACAAGCAACTCCTTATATGAAATAATTACTAATAATAACTCAAGGAGGTTATAGTCATGTTTGATACATCTACATTAACTATCGTAAAATCATTCTCAGATGGAGGCGCCCTGTATTTTGGCGAAGGCGCTTTTGATAACTGGTGCGTTTATAAAATTAACGCAAACGGTACCAAACAAATTCCTCGTGATAGGGATTACTTTAAAGAATTTGTCGAACTATGTGACAAATACGATAAAGATAAACTTTATGCTGACTTTTTAAAAATATATGACAAGACCGACAAAAATGTTGACAATAAACTGCTCGATGAAATTAGTACTTTATCACAAAATTATAATGAAGATGCACTTGCTATAGATTATTTATTGTCAACACTATACCTAGCTATGATTGCTGAAGAAAACAAAGAAAACACCAAACTTGGTCGTAGAATCAAAAGATTGGGTTTACATGTACTATTATACGAAAACTACTCTGTATACAATGCAACAAACTTTATGAAAAAAATGAACTGGTATGAGATAGATGCTTTATGCAAAAAACATAATTTCTAATGCCAACTTCATTACTTTTTAAATATAAATAAGTATTCATGAGCAATTAACAGAAAATTATGTTTTATGCTATTCGTTTTCCAA
>Susan_p2__coassemble_2407_pt1 | contig 7350 bp, 6 predicted proteins | sample Susan_p2__metabat2_high_PE_033 | metagenome-assembled genome bin Susan_p2 | reverse complement strand
GCAACCGCTAGCATTAAGCCAACGATTGCCTCTAATAACTATTTTATTTTCTATGTAATTTAATTATTTCTTAATTAAACCGTAAGCTTCAAGAACTGCGTCCATTTTAGCCTCTGCTTCCTTACTAATAGGAGTAAGTGGCAAACGAGGGATACCTGCATTAATACCAGTTACCTTAGTAACAGCAGATTTTACAGGAATAGGATTGCTTTCAATAAACAAGGCACGTGCTAACGGAATCATCTTTTTATTAAGGTCTGCTGCGTCTTTTACACGACCTTCTTGATGTGCTTGCATAATAGATTGCAGCAGGCTGCCACCAATATTACCAAGAACAGAAATCAAACCGCAGGCACCAACGGAGCAGAACGGCAGAATCAGAGTATCATCACCACTGTATATGCTAAAATCCTCGGGCAGTAAACGATATAAATCAGCGGTTTGTGCTACATTACCAGCTGCTTCCTTAATAGCAACAATATTTTCAAAATCATTAGCAAGGCGAACAACGGTTTCAGGAAGAATATTAGAACCAGTACGACCAGGCACATTGTACACAATAATGGGCAGCTTAGTGCTTCTTGCTACAGCAGCAAAGTGCTGATAGTAGCCTTCTTGAGTAGGCTTGTTATAATAAGGACCTACAACTAAGAGACCATCAACGCCAATTTCTTCAAAGGCTTGAGCAAGCTCGATTGTAGAAGCAGTACAGTTAGTACCTGCACCAGCAACAATAGGTGCACGACCACCTACACGCTCCTTAATAGTGCGCATAAATTGCAATTTTTCTTCAAAATTCATAGTTGCAGCTTCGCCAGTAGAGCCTTCTACTACAAGGCCATCACTGCCATTATCAAGAAGCCATTCAGCAAGATCAGCGCCAGCCTTATAATCAATTGTACCATCTTCTCTGAACGGAGAAACCATAGCGGTTAATAATCTACCAAAATAGGGTTTTTTCATAGAATTTGCACCTCTTTATAATTTGAAGGCCTTGTGTAAAGCAGTTACTGCATCCACTAAGCATTCTTCTTTAATAATTGCGGAAATTGTGGTATCAGAGTCAACAGTTTGTAGAATCTGAATGTTTTTAGCAGCCAAAGCAGCTACAAAGTTTGCCATAATACCAGGAACGCCACGCATAGCACTGCCTACTACAGAAACCTTAGCACAGCCTTCGTTAACTTCATACTCAAAATCAGTTTCATCCAGCACTTTACGGGTATGTTCAACATCTGGAGTAAAGACAGCGAACATAGCTTCCTTCTCAGACAGGTTCAAGCAGCCTACGCTAATGCCAGCTTCAGCCAAATCCTCAAACAGATTGCGACCTGCTGCCAAATCCTTAGGATTAAGCTGTATTCTAAATTGAGCCAAATCGTTAATATTCGCTACACCACTTGCGTAATTATCATGCACATCAACCTCTGCACCACGACAATTACCATGTCTATCACTAGTAATCAGAGTACCAGGAGCATCACTAAAGGTAGATTTTACGTACATCGGTGTATTGCTGCTCATACAGATTTCAACTGCACGAGGATGAATGACCTTGGCACCATTGTGAGCCATTTGGCAAACCTCTGCATAAGAAATAGTTTGCAAAATATTAGCTTCTTTAACGATACGCGGGTCAGCAGTCATAATGCCTTCTACATCAGTATAGATTTCAACAAAATCAGCCTTCAAAGCTGCTCCAAGAGCAGCAGCAGATGTATCACTACCACCTCTGCCCAGTGTAGTAAACTTTAAGTTGTTTTCAGTCATACCCTGGAAGCCACATACTACGGGAACAATTCCGGACTCCAATAAGTGCATTAAATTAGAGCAGTTGATATTTTTGATGCGTGCTGCACCAAATTGTGAGTCAGTAATAATGCCGGCCTGACCACCAGTCAACGCCATAGCGTTAATACCAAACTTTTGAAGAGTTGCAGCCATAACGCAGGCAGAAATAATTTCGCCACAACACATCATAGCGTCCATCTCGCGCACATTTACAGAAAGATTTGCTTCCTTCAAAACGCCAATCAATGTATCAGTTGCGTAAGGAGCACCCTTACGACCCATAGCAGATACAACAACAACAGGAGAAAAGCCCTTACGTATAGCTTGCTGTACCTTATCCTTAACGGCAACGCGAGACTCTTCACAGGCAACAGAGGTGCCGCCAAATTTTTGTACAATAATCTTCATTGAAACAATCTTCCCTTCTATTGCTCTTGTTGATTTTTATCAGCAAGTTACTAGCCTAATTTCTTATATCCACTGGTTTTTAATCATGGTTTCAGCAATTTGCAGAGTGTTTAAAGCTGCGCCTTTACGAATTTGATCGCCTACTACCCACAGATTAAAGGTATTGGGATTGGATTCATCACGACGAAGACGACCTACATAGCAATCGTCCTTTTCAGATGTATAGAGAGGCATGGGATAAACCTGATTGTTGGGATCATCCATAAGCTGCAAACCAGGGAACCTATCGATAGCCTTCTTCATGTCAGCAAGCTCTAAGTCATGCTCAAACTCAATATTTACAGATTCGCTATGACTGCGATAAACAGGAACACGAACAGTTGTTGCAGTAATACCCATTTTATCATCATGGAAAATCTTTTTAGTTTCGTTTACCATTTTCATCTCTTCCTTGGAATAAAGATTATCCAGGAAAACATCAATTTGAGGAATCAGGTTAAAGGCGATGGGATAATGCTTTTCCAGGCTTGCAGACGGTAAAATCTTAGCTACCATCTCTTTACCCTCACTAAATGCTTTGCATTGGTCAGTTAATTCATCAATACCCTCTTTGCCAGCACCGGAAACCGCTTGATATGTAGAAACTACTATGCGTTTAATCTTTGCTAAGTCATATAATGGTTTCAAAGCCATTACCATAATAATAGTAGAGCAGTTAGGGTTAGCAATAATACCTTTATGCTTTAAAATATCCTCAGGGTTAACCTCTGGAACTACCAGCGGAACCTCTGGATCCATACGGAAGGTGCTAGAATTATCAATTACAACAGCGCCAGCCTTCACAGCATAGGGAGCAAATTCCTTAGAAATACTGCCGCCAGCAAAAAGAGCAATATCAATTCCCTCAAAGGAATCTTTTGTAGCTTCTTGAACAGTATAGGTTTGACCCATAAACTTTCCTGCACTACGAGCAGATGCCAAAAGACGCAGCTCTGCAAATGGGAAATTACGTTCTTCTATCAGTTTTAAAAACTCGGTACCAACAGCACCAGTAGCACCTAAAATAGCAACATTACACTTTTTCATAACAAAATCCCTCTCTCGCCAAGTAAATTACAACAATTTATCAAGACCGTATACAAGACCAGTATAGTTCATAATTTTACGGCAACCTAACGCTACACCGGGCATGTAGCATTCACGGTTGATAGGATCTGTGCTGATATGCAAGGTTTCGCCTTGACCACCAAAAATAACCTCCTGAGAAGCAACATAGCCAGGCAGACGTACACTGTGAATACGCATACCCTCATAGTCGCCACCACGACAGCCAGCAATAGTTTCATGTTCATCAGGGTGACCTTGCTTCATTGCTTTGCGCACCTCTGCAATAGCCTTAGCTGTGCTAATAGCAGTACCAGAGGGAGCATCCAACTTGTTATCGTGATGTTTTTCGATAATTTCAACATGGGGGAAGTATTTTGCAGCTTCACATGCTAATTTCATCATTAAAACTGCACCCATTGCAAAATTGGAGGCAACCAAAACAGAGGTATTGTTAGCCTTAGCCAGCTCATCAACCTCTTTTAAATCCTCCTCAGAAAAACCCGTGGTTCCTACTACTACATGCACACCCAAAGGCAGCATTGTACGCAGGTTATCCATTACGACAGCAGGACGAGTAAAGTCAACAACAACATCTGGTTTTGCTTCATTAATAGCTGCAGCTAAATCAGTACTAACAGACAGCATACTCTCTCCGTTAGGAACCTGACCAGCTTTAATATCAACTGCACCTACTAATTCCAAATCAGCTTCAGCAACAACCTTTTTACAAACCTCGGTGCCCATTCTACCTAAAGCGCCGTTTACCAAAACCTTAATCATTACATTTCACTCCTTGGGAACATTTCCGTCATATGATAAAAAAACCGTTGAGATGGTATCTCAACGGTAAACATACATGTAATACCAATGTTGAAATAGCCCTCCGCTGCATAAGCAGCGACAGTCCGACAGCTATTCGCTGTAAGCCCAGCACAACAACATGGCTGCTATTGCACTTCGGCGTAGGCCCTTTCCCCTGCTTCTTCACTCCCGCTCCACAGGCTACTATTGCTTTCCGCGCCTCTATCTTAATGGTTTCATATTGGTATTGATTATAGTACCCTAAACAAAGTTTGTCAAATACATCTGTCTACAATAATTTAACTTGCTTTATTTTGTACATTTGTTACATAATGCTTGCACATCGAGTAGCTTTAGTTATCTGCTTTTAAATTATCTAGTAAGCAAATTACTTGCTTGTGCTGCCAAAGCCACCACTGCGACTTGCCTTGGCTACCATAGCATCACCATCAGCCAGCAAATAATTATAAAAAATACCTTGAGCAATACATTCGCCTTTATTTAAGACTAAATCTTCCTCACCCATATTAACTAAGGCCAGCATAATATGACCTTCGTTATCTGGATTATTATAATAATCAGCATCAATAATGCCTACGTTGTTTACTAAATGAACTTGTTTTTTTACAGCCATACTGCTGCGAATATGCATACCTAGGAATTCTCCCTCCTGCATATATGCTTTAATACCGGTAGGTACAAGCTTCATTACACCCGGCTCTAAGGTTACATCCTCAGGAACACAAAAGTCATAGCCTGCACTAAATTTAGTTTTACGCACAGGCATAGGAAAGTTAACATTAGCATATTTAGAAATTTTTTCAAAACCACGAATACCCATTACAAACCTCCTAGAATACATACACCTTTCAAAAAGAAAAGGCAGAGGACTAGCCTCTGCCTTAATTTCTTACTAAGCCTTTTGCCAGACACTAGCAGTAAACTTATATGTAGCATATTGTTAGTAACTGCTATTGTCATCACTAGACCATAATTATTTATTCAGACTTTTTGTCAGAACAGCCTTACGAGACAGGTTGATACGGCCTTTGTTGTCAATTTCAGTTACTTTAACAACAATTTCGTCGCCTACGGATACAACATCTTCAACCTTTTCTACACGCTCAGTAGAAAGTTGAGAAATGTGTACTAAACCTTCTTTGCCAGGCAGAATTTCTACAAAAGCACCGAAGTTCATCAGACGGGTAACTTTGCCAGTGTAAACCTTGCCAGGTTCAGCTTCTGCAGTGATACCATTAATAATCTCGATAGCTTTATTAGCAGCCTCGGTGTTTACAGCAGCGATGAAGATTTTACCACTGTCGTCGATATCAATCTTAGCACCGGTTTCATCAACAATTTTCTTAATGGTTTTACCGCCAGGGCCAATTACCTTGCTAATCTTTTCAGGATCAACGTTGATAGAGGTAATTTTAGGAGCATACGGAGACAGCTCTTCACGAGGTTCGCTAATGCATTCCATCATTTTACCCATGATGAATTCGCGACCGCGTTTAGCCTGTGCCAATGCTTGAGTGAAGATATCCTTGTTGATACCGTCAATCTTAATATCCATTTGAATTGCTGTAATACCCTTATCGGTACCAGCAACCTTGAAGTCCATGTCACCAAGAGCATCTTCTAAGCCTTGGATATCGGTCAGAATGGTGAAGTATTCGCCATCTTTAACCAGACCCATTGCCACACCTGCAACAGGAGCTTTAATAGGTACGCCTGCATCCATCAGAGACAGAGTGCTTGCACATACACTACCCATGGAGGAGGAACCATTGGATTCCAGAACCTCGGATACAAGGCGAATTGCATACGGGAAATCCTCTTCTGCAGGAATAACAGGACGCAGAGCACGCTCAGCCAAAGCACCGTGACCAATTTCACGACGACCAGGACTGCGCAGAGGTTTGGTTTCGCCTACGGAGTACGGAGGGAAGTTGTAGTGATGGATATAGCGTTTGGTTTCTTCTGCACCCAGACCATCCAGAATTTGAGCTTCACGCAGAGGAGCCAGCGCCAACACGTTCAGAATTTGAGTTTGACCACGAGTGAACAAGGAGCTGCCATGAGGACGAGCCAGCAGACCTACTTCACAGGTTACAGGACGTACTTCGTCCAATTGACGTCCATCAGGACGGATTTTATCAACAGAAATGGTGCGACGAACAATTTTCTTAACCAGCTTTTGAGTGATATAAGCAACGTCTGCAGCATTATCAGGATATTTATCCAGGAATACCTCTGCAATTTCTGCTTTTACTTTAGCTACGTTTTCTTCGCGCTCCAGTTTATTAGCATCCATCAAAGCATCTTTCAGCTTTTGAGCGCCGTATTCTTCGATTTCTGCGACCAGTTCAGCAGGAGGAGCATAGAAAGGAACTTCCATCTTCTCTTTGCCAATTTCAGCAACAATTTTTTCTTGGAATTCAACCAGCTCTTTAATTACGCCATGACCGAACCAAATTGCATCCAGCATGGTTTCTTCAGATACTTCATTAGCGCCAGCCTCAACCATGAGGATTGCGTCCTTAGTACCTGCTACAGCCAGATTCAGGTCACTAACCTTGCTTTGTTCAACGGTCGGGTTAACGATAAATTGGCCATCGATTAAACCTACACGAACACCGGCAATAGGACCTTCAAACGGAATATCAGAAATAGACAGCGCGCAGGATGCACCAATCATAGCGGGCATATCCGGAGCATTGTCAGGATCTACGGAAACAGCAGTTGCAACGATTTGTACGTCGTTATGATAGCCCTCGGGGAACATAGGGCGAATCGGACGGTCGATCAGACGGCTAGTAAGGATTGCTTGCTCACTAGGACGACCTTCGCGCTTAATAAAGCCGCCAGGGATTTTACCTACGGCATACATTTTTTCTTCAAAATCTACGGTCAACGGGAAAAAGTCAACGCCCTCACGAGGGGTTTTGGTACCGGTAACAGCTACTACTACTGCAGTGTCACCATAGCGAACTAAAACTGCGCCATTTGCTTGTTTTGCAATCTTGCCGGATTCAATAGTAAGAGTTCTGCCGCCAAGATCCATGCTGTAACTATGCATGATATTGCCTCCTTAAATTTTCAACATTTGGTGTACCAGACTACTATTCGACATTTATTGAAAAAATCCTTTTAAATTTTCCTTAAAATGTGAATTTTTTATGAATTTTATAAAAAATTTCTAAATTATCTGTACTACATCACATAAAACGACCATGTACC
>Susan_p2__coassemble_1690_pt1 | contig 10285 bp, 9 predicted proteins | sample Susan_p2__metabat2_high_PE_033 | metagenome-assembled genome bin Susan_p2 | reverse complement strand
ACATGCCTCGCATAATTAAGAAATGTGTCCAGGATTCTGGGTACATATCAAAAATATTTGCAGGCTTTTGTTTAAACTTTTTAAAATTTATTTGTGAAGGCGTATAATCCACATCCTATAATAGCTACTAGAGCTTCCGTTACAGGATAAGCATACCACACACCCGTCATTTTAAATAAATGAGAAAGCAAATATGATGTAGGTACAAGAACGAATAAACCGCGTAGCAGGGTAATAATCTGTGCAGGACGTGGTCCTTCTATAGAGGTAAAGTAGGTAGCCATAACGATATTGAAGCCAATAAATGGTGTAGCTATAAAATATAGCTTGATACCATCAACAGCAAGTCCTTGCAGCACTATATTACCTTCACCATTAAAGATGCATACTAGCTGTTCTGCACCAAAATATATTGTGGAGTAGATAGCTGTTGATAAAAGAATAACAGCTATCATAGCATATTTAAGTACACTTTTGACATCTTGGAGCTTCCCTTCGTTTTGTATGAAGCAATGTAATAGATTGTTTAATATGAAAGCTGGAGCAAAAAGCAGCAGTATCTTCAGATATGTATGAGTCATAGTAAATATATCTTGATTACTGCCAAGTGCAACGGCAAGCTCTTCTGAAGAAAATAATCCTGCTGCTGCAAAATAGTGGAAAAAAGAAGTGTCAAATAAAAAGTATTAGTAAAGATTTTATTGGCTGTATCAATATCTCTTCTGCCTTTGGCGATGGAATAACGCACGCCGCCACCCATGCCTATCATTAGACCAATGCCGTTTAAAAGGCAAAATACAGGAAAGGCTAAATTAAGTGCAGCTAATCCATTAGCGCCAAGGCTTGCTGCAATAAAGAAGGTATCTGCTAGGGTATAGCAGGAATAGGCCATTTGTCCTAAGATATTTTGAGAAACGTAACGAATAAAATCACTTTTGATAGAATTTGTTTTCAATATTAATTAAACTCCTAAAAATGATTTATTAGTGTAAAGCTAATCTAACGTAGTTATAGCTTGTATTGATAATATAAAGGCACAAAAAAAGCCCGTACACAAAATAGCCTTTGTGTACGGACGCGTTTCAAACCGATAGTTTTTTATAAGCTGGTGCTTTTATTTAATTTTTACATCGCCTTTTATTACTCTATTAAAGATGATATAAAGGACTTCTGCAGACTCATCCGAGTATTTAAACATAACATCACCATTTTTAGTGTGATATGTAACCATATTCATACCGTCAAAGTCGGCTCCGGTAATATCGGATAATGCAACTGCTTTAGTAAGTTTTTGACCTAAGTAAATGATACGCTCAGTAGTCAGGAAGAAATAGCCAAGCTCTAAAAGTACGTTGGTTTCTTCTTTAATTGTGGGATGCTGAATATGGTCACCTTGGAATGATACCGTTTCATCTATACGGAACTTACGGGTAAGCTCGTAATAGTTATCCTCTGTTTCAATTACCTTATGCTCACAAAGACCACAGTTTGCATATACTAAGCATTTTTCGCCTTTTTCCAAGGGGATGTTTACTTCCATAGGTTGAACATCATGGTTTTCTGCATTCCACAGGCTACGGTATTGGTCTAAGGCATTTTCAATATTATTTTTAAACTCGTAGGGAACATCTAGCTTTTCGCAGTCGCTGCGGAGTTCAGCCTCTTGTTCAGGAGTATAGCGGCGAGTAGAGCTAATTTCTTCAAATTTAAGATTAAAATAATCTTGGAATACTTGTTTACGTACAGAAAGTCCATCCTCGTAATCGTAGCCAAAGATGGCATTGATTTCGTTAATGGTAAGCTTTTCGGTGCCTTCTAAAATAGCACGGCAACGAACAAAATAAGCAGCTGTTTTAGCACCCTTATCTGCCATTTTTACTAAGTGTGGAGGTAGTTCTAATACCTCAGCTAAATGTTTGCCTTGTGCAAATAATGCATCGTCAGTAGTCATGGCTTCAGTATAGATAACGTCTGCTAGCTTGCGATAAATTCCACTACGTTGGTTAAGGCTTTGTTCATCAAATTTAGCGCCCCAGCTTTTCAGAGCTGCTTTAACCTTGTCAGAGGTCAGCTCTTGAGCAGTTTGAGCGTCTGCTAAAATATTATTAATTTCCTTCCAAGCATTTTCAGTAGGTTTACCGCTGAACATTTTAGAGAAGAAGCTGCAGGCTTCCAGTTCTTGTTTAATATAAGGCTTCAATTTGCCACATCCTTTGTACAATTTTAAAAGTTACTAAACTTATACAAATACAATTATACTGTAAAACCTCTGTGAAATAAAGGCCTATTTATAAAATGCATCATTTATTAGCATTTAGTATCAAAAGGACTAATAATTGATTTTTAGAGAAAATAGTAGTAAAAAGTTTTGCGTATAAACTTCATTTTATATAAGATAAGGATTTATGGTTAAAAATTTGTTGATGTGTTATAATGTAAGCAGGATAATTGGAGTAAGAAAAGAGCAAAAAATGTATAAAAATATCATTGAATAACTTGTAATTAACTGCTTTGTGTATTGTGAGGCAGGGATTAATTCAATGATAATTTTTATTTGGAGGGAACGGAAATGTCTCTGTTTGATGAGCGTAAGGATAGCAAAGTAAACTGGAAGGTAAATTTAGTAGTATTATGGATAGGTGTATTTTTTGCCTGTGCCAGCTACACTGGCTGTGTGCCATTTTTGCCTATCTTTGTTTTAAAGGAAATGCAGGTTGCTCCTGAAGATGTAAATTATTGGACTGGTATTGTATATTCCGTTACCTTTTTAGGTTCAGCGGTCATGGCACCATATTGGGGGGCACTGGCAGATAAGGTTGGTCAGCGCAAAATGGCTATTCGCGCAGGCTTTGGTTTGGCCATCACCTATTTTCTGACTGGTGCGTGCCAAAATATATGGCAGCTTTTTATTGTACGTGCTGTGTGTGGTATTATTGCTGGTTTTGTGCCGGCATCCTTGTCTCTTGTTTCTTCAACCTTGCCTCCTGAGCGGATAGGCTGGGGTATGGGACTTATGCAAACTGCTATTGCTAGCGGTAGTATTTTAGGACCTTTGTTAGGTGGCTATTTATCTAGCTGGTTCGGCATGCGTAGTTCCTTTTACGTTGGTGGTATAAGCCTGTTTGTTGGAGCTATTCTTGTTGTGCTTTTGGTACATGACTTACCTTTTACAAAGGAAAAACAGCTAGAAAAGGTTCATTTATTAAAGGATTTGCGTCAATCCTTAGCTAATAAGGATTTGGTTTTTATCATGGTAATGTTCTTTATCATTCAATCCTGCGTGATGATTATTCAGCCCTTGATTACTATGTATGTTGGCACTCTAATGGGTAAGATGGATGATGAAACCATTAAGATGGCAGGTATCATTTTCTCATTAGCAGGTATTGCCGGAATTATTGCAGCACCCTATTGGGGCAAGCGTGGTCAGCGTCATGGCTATGTGCGTACATTTTGCTTGGTAACCTTTGGTGCAGGTTTTATCAATCTTTTCCAAATGTTTGTTGGTTCTGTAATGCAATTTGCAATTATCCAATTTTGCTATGGTTTGTTCCTATCAGGTGCAATTCCCAATATTAATGCTAGCCTGACTAAGATTACGACACAGGAAATGCGTGGCAAGGCCTTTGGTCTGGTAACCTCTGCACAACAATTTGGCGGTGTAGTTGGTCCTCTTTTAGGTAGTGTGCTAGGTAGCCTTATGCCTACGCAGTTTGTACTTGTCACAACAGGCTGCATCCTAATGTGTTCTTCTGCGTTTTCTTATTTTACAAGAGTTCGAGGCAGAGGCGACGTATGATTGCAGAACAAAATTGCTGCAGTACAAATAAACTCATAATGTAAATAAAAGCTAGAATTTGAGTGTCAATTTCTCAAATTCTAGCTTTTGCTATGTAAAGATTAAATATTTTAAGTTGTAGTAATAGACTGAATATAGTACCATAGCTAATAAGCTTAAACAATACTAATGGCCATATTAGCTGGCGATAGAGGTTGTTTTGATGGCGACATTAGGATGACGATGGTTTTGTGCTTTGTTTCAGTTATTTATAGAGTAAATAAGCTTCAACCTTTTTATGAAATGCTGCGCATTCGTTTTGCCAACGAGGAAATACTGTTTGGGGATTTTCGCCAATACGCATGCTGCTTTCTCCTAAAGCTATGTCTACTTTATAGCCAGGCTGACGATAACCACGTTCAGGATATTTTATTTGCTCTGGATACAGCTGCCTAAATGTGTAAGCAAGCTGATATTCCAATTCAGGAAGATTTATTTTATGAGGTTCTAATAGGTAAATTTCTACACCCTGTATACTTTTTCCTTTGTTATTTCCATAGCGTGGTATATAGCTAGCACTTCTAAAGAGAACGCCTTTAATATTTAATGCATCAAGAGCAACTTTCAGCTTTTGAGCATCTGCGTAATCTGCACCAACAAAATGGAATGGCTTGGCCGTACCTACACCAACGGATATATTAGTATCGCCACATACGCCAGTTACGGCATACAATAGTGCGGTATCTGCTGTAGGAATAAGTGGAGAGGACTGTACCCACTCCAAACCAGTATCCTGCCACAGCATGTTGTGATTCCAGTTCTTCATTGGAATTACGCTAAGCTTACAGTTGATTTTTTCTTCTTTATTGATGTATTGTGCAAATTCACCAATGGTTAAGCCGTGACGCAGAGGGATTGTATAAAGACCTATGAAGGTTGAGTTTTCTGCTTTCAGTACAGGTCCCTGCATAGCACCACCCAATGGATTGGGGCGGTCTAAAATTATTACTTCCTTATCTAGCTTAGCACATTCTTCCATGATATATGCTAACGAAGAAAAATAAGTATAATGACGTGTTCCAACATCTTGAATGTCTATTACCATAGCATCAATTGGAGCAAGCATATCGGCACTAGGTTTACGGTCTTTGCCATAAAGGCTGAATACCTTTATGCCGTTATAATATGTATCATCAACTTGCTCTCCTGCGGTAATGGCACCAAAGAAGCCGTGCTCAGGAACATAAATAGCTTGTAAACCATATTTATTGTTTAAACGGTCTACCGTAAGCTCCATTTTGCTATTTACACCGGACTGATTAGTAAAGATTCCCAGCCTTTTATTCTGGAGAAGCTTGTTGTATTCAGGCTCATCGATACGCTCGTTTCCTAAAATAACCTTAGGTAAAGTAGGCTCATGGGTATCCTTGTTGGCAGTACAGCCTGTTATTAGCATTATGGACAATATCAATAGAAATATTTTCTTCATTGCTACCTCCTTTTAAGATAATAACCGTACAATATCATTATCTTTATTATAATATATAGGAAGATGTAATACAAATAAATCTATTGTAAAATATTTTACAAATTTTGTGGAAAAATCATAGCTAAAATAAAAATGCTGCCTTTGTATGAAGGCAGCATCTTATAAGTATATGTTTATTTTAGAGATTAAACGATTTGTTCGCCGTGGTATCTTTCGCCATCGTTTTCAGGCATCAGACCATAGCGCTCGGTCCACAGGGTTTTGTATTTGATTGCTTGTGCATGGATGGAATCCAAGCTATCGTTGCCTAAAGTTTTGATAACCTTTGCAGGAATACCGGCAACCAAGGAGTTAGGAGGAACAATAGTGCCTTTGGTTACTACAGCACCAGCTGCAACGATGGAGCCAGTGCCAATTACTGCACCGTCCAGAACAGTTGCATGCATGCCAATAAGGCAATGGTCCTCTACAGTACAAGCATGGAGCAGTGCACAGTGACCAACGGTTACATAGTCACCTACAACGCAGGCATAATTGTCAGCTACATGGAGCACACTGTTATCTTGAATATTGCTATAACGGCCAATTTCGATACGGTTAACGTCGCCACGAGCAACAACACCGGGCCATACACTGCTATATTCTTTCATTTCTACTTTACCAATCAGGGTAGAAGTATTGAATGCATAAGCTTTTTCATCAATTTTGGGAGCTTGACCTTCAAATTTAAAAATCATATATATTTCTCCTTTCAGAATACATTGCAGTCCAGTAAAGGCTTGCAAATTAATAATTAACTCTACACGCTAATTATTAATCTAAAATAGCTTAATGTCAAGGACTTCACAATGATTTCGCATTCTAGGCGTATTTACTTGCAAGGTCTTGTCCTTGGAATTATAATAATGGTATATGAAAGGATTTTTATGAAGAATAGAAGAAATATTATGTTATTTTTACGAGTTATTGCTTACGGAATTTTTCTAGGGGCAATAATTTATGGAGCTTATTCATCGCCTTATAATCCACATCCTAAATCTACTGAGGATATAAGGCACTGGGTAGCTGGCTTTGGCAGTTTGGCGCCATTAATTTATGTAGCAGTATATACAATCCGCCCTATTTTATTTTTCCCAACATTGCTGCTGAATTTAAGTGCAGGGGTTCTCTTTGGACCTTTTTTAGGCGTACTGCTAGTTTTGACTGGTGGACTGGGCTGTGCTAGCTTTTGTTATATTTTAGGACGCTTTGGCGGCGGTCAATGGCTGCTAAATAATTTTGGAGGTAGCTGGGGAGAGCGTTTAAAGCAGTATCTATTAGGTAATGACAGCTTTACTAAAATGCTGTGGCTGCGTACTGTACCAATTTTTCCATATGACCCGGTAAGTATCATTTCTGGTAGTGTAGGGTTATCCTATAGGACTTATGCTTTAGCTACTATTTTAGGTATGCTTCCAGGAGCTATTGCCTATAATTTTTTGGCTGATTCTTTTGGTACAAGTAAGTTTTATGCAGCTATTGCTGTTACTGTTTTAGCTTTTGGTGTGCCGTTGTTTTGGTGGAAACGCTGTGGTGCAGCTAAGGCTTTAGGAGATAGTAAATAGACGGATTTTTGAAAGGGATGTGATTCCATGTCTAAGAATACTGAAATTGAATTAAAGTTGGTTGTTAGCAAAGAAAATTTAAAAAAACTTTTGGAGCTTGATTTTGTAGCCGCTGCAATTCGCAAGGACAGCAAAAAAAAGCGCAAGCTTATTTCTAGCTATTATGATACGGAGGATATGGTCTTTAAACAACATGGTATTGCCTACAGAGTACGTGATAAGGGTGATGGTAGCTTTGAGGCAACAGTGAAGACTACACGTAGAAATAGCGCTGGTCTTAGTGAACGCTTGGAGCTGAATATTCCCTTAGAAAAGGATATGGCTGTGTTAGATGGCTTTGAGGAGCTGGGACTAGAACAAAGCTTAAAAGAGCTGGCACCTAACGGTGTAGAAAAGCTTTTTAAGGTTTGTGTAGAGCGTACCACCTATATTTTGGACCTGGATGGCGCTGTAGCAGAGCTGGCTATTGATAACGGATACATAGCAATGGGTAGGAAAAAAGATAAAATAGATGAAATAGAAATAGAGCTTTTGGATGGCAATAAAGGTGCGTTACTTGATTTTGCAGCACGCATTGCAGCTAAGGTACCAATGTTTGTAGAAAAGCGTAGTAAGTTTGTGCGTGGCCTGGTTCTACGAGGTTTAGAGGTAGATGAGGATTCTGCAAAAACAAAAATTAGCGGCAACGATTCCCAAGAGAGCTTTATGGCGGTAGTACAGCAGCATTGTGATAGATTGTTAGAATGTCAAAGATTACTATTAGCTAACGAGATTGACGAGTCCGTATTAAAGAGCACCAAAAGAGAATTGAGTTATCTTCGTAGTCTGACAGCGTGTATGGGAGTACTTTTAGAGCAATCTATATCCGATGATTTGGAGAGTGCTGTAAAGGAATGGCAAAGCAAGGTAGAACGCTGCCTGAATCTAATAGAGCTGCAGGAGATGTGGGAAGTTATCGTAGGTGCTTCACCGGAGCTTTTAGCAAAGAATTCTTTAGAAAAAAGATTGGACATTACTTACATAGAATGCTTACAGTCACTAATTGAGCTGGCTAAGGCCGGTAGTATGACAGGTGCTGTATTTGGTGTAATTAGCTGGCTTTATAACAGTAAGGTTGAAAATAATGATTATCTAAATGCTCAAAACATTGCTGATAGCTGCCTTGATAAATGGTTAAGCAGTAAAAAGGATGCAGAGGCAGTAGATGAAAAGCTGCTGTATGTGGAGAACATGCTTTATTTGGCTAAAAGCATGTCTGGAAAAGTTTATGCACGTGAAGCAGAGGTCTTAAAGAAAAATAGACGTAAATTGCAGGAGCGTGTAGGTTTGCAGTACAAGCAGGAGCTGCTTGTTGAGCTTATGGAGAAGAGCACCTCTAAGGTTTTGTATCGTGATTGTGGCATTGTACTGGGACAATTGTTGTCAAAAAAATGATTGTTCTGCTGTTAGGTCATATAGTTACATCATATAAAATATTGTTAAGTGTATGACTTATGGCAAAATATAGTAATTAGATTTGAGGACTAACATGATGAGTTTTGCTTTTGATGGACAAAAATATGATTATCCTTCTAGACGCAGAGTAGTATATGCTAAGCGTGGTATGGTTTGTACCTCGCAGCCACTGGCTGCTCAGGCTGGACTTACTATTCTGCAGCAGGGTGGTAATGCTGTGGATGCTGCAGTTGCTACAGCAATTTGTATGACTGTGTTGGAGCCAACAAGTAATGGCCTTGGCAGTGATGCTTTTGCGCTAGTTTGGATTAAGGACAAGCTGTATGGGTTAAACGGCAGTGGCTATGCGCCTAAAAATTTGACTGCAGAGGCTCTGGCGAAGCAGGGAGTAACTGATAAGATACCTTATCGTGGTTGGCAGTCTGTAAATATTCCAGGTGCAGTTTCTGCCTGGGCCGAGCTACACAACCGCTTTGGCAGATTGCCCTTTGCTAAGCTATGTGAGCCTGCAATATATTATGCAGAGGAAGGTTATCCACTTTCTCCTTTGATTCAACAGCTTTGGAGTGAAAGCGTAGAGCTTTTTAAAGAGTTTAAAGATAAAATGGAATTTTGTGGCTGGTTTCCAACCTTTGCTCCACAGGGCAAGGCTCCTGAGGTTGGTGATTTAGTAAAGCTGCCTCATCATGGCAAAACCTTGCGTCAGATTGCAGAAAGTTGTGGCGAAGCCTTTTATCGTGGCACTGTATCTAACAAGATAGTTGAATTTAGTCAGGCAACAGGTGGCTTTATTTCTAAAGAGGACCTTGCTAATTATCGTGCTGAGTGGGTAGAACCTTTGCATACTGAGTATCGTGGTTATGATGTTTGGGAAATTCCTCCTAATGGTCAGGGTATGACGGTTTTGATGGCACTAAATATTTTAAAAGGCTTTGATTTTGCTGAAAAGGAATGTTCTGATACATATCATAAGCAGATTGAGGCTATGAAGCTGGCGTTTGCTGATACAATGGAGTACGTTACAGATCCACGTTATATGCAAACTAAAGTGGAAGATATGCTTAGTGACGAATATGCGTCAGCTCGTCGTAGCCTGATTGGTGATATGGCACTAGAGCCTAAGCCTGGCAGTCCCTTTAGCGGTGGTACTATCTATTTATGTACTGCTGATAATGAGGGAAATATGGTATCCTTGATTCAAAGCAATTATAAGGGCTTTGGCTCTGGTATAGTTGTTCCGGAAACAGGCATCGCATTAAATGACAGGGCCAGCGGTTTTTCCTTAAATCCTGCTTCGGACAATTATCTGCAGCCATGGAAAAAGCCTTATCATACCATTATTCCAGGCTTTTTGACAAAGAATGGCAGAGCTGTGGGACCATTTGGCGTTATGGGTGAATATATGCAGCCACAAGGTCAGCTTCAGGTTGTTATGGACACAGTCGATTTCTTGATGAATCCGCAAAATGCACTTGACGCACCACGTTGGCAATGGATTGAGGGCAAGCAGATTCAAGTAGAGGATGGTGTTCCTGATGATATTGTGGAAGAGCTTCGTCGTCGTGGACATGAGATTACTGTAATGAGTGATTATACCAGCTTTGGTCGTGGTCAGATTATCTGGCGTGATGAAAATGGCGTTTTGGCTGGTGCAACTGAGCCACGCACTGATGGAACTGTAGCTGCTTGGTAAAATTTATGGGGATGCTGGGGCAAAAACAGCTTTAAACAGCAACCCATATGATAACATGTAGAGTATGTAGCTAAAATTAAATATTTTAAGGCATAAGTAAGGAGGCTGGAGTTTGAAAAATAATCAAATTCCAGCCTTACTTTATTAATGGGGTTGACTTTTTCATAGCCTCTTTTTTTAGGTGGTATTATGGATTTGACGCTGATAATGCTTATTAATAGCATTAAGCTGATTGTTGTGCCTGTATTGGTATTGATTTTCTTTAG
>Susan_p2__coassemble_812_pt1 | contig 20698 bp, 15 predicted proteins | sample Susan_p2__metabat2_high_PE_033 | metagenome-assembled genome bin Susan_p2 | reverse complement strand
ATTATTATACGCTATTTCTCGTCAAAATCAACCATTTGTTGTGACAGAGCCTTATATAAATAGCAAAAGCAGCTTGCAAAGATGTTTACAATGTATTAACATAATGATAATAAAATAAATGTGTAATTATAGTACCTAAATTAATATTTGTAAATATCATTATAAATGTCCTAAGCTATTGTTTCTGTGCATGATGCTTTTGGCTATCGTTGAAAATGCTATCATTAAGAAATTATATACTTCTGTATTTAAAATCAATTTTAGGGAGGCTATTTTATGTCTATCGAGAAAGTACGCAGCTATTTTAAAAATTTTAATATAGAAGACCGTGTTATTGAATTTGCCACATCTAGTGCTACAGTTGAGCTAGCTGCCGAGGCAGCTGGTTGCGAACCTGCACGTATTGCCAAAACATTGTCCTTTAAGGTTCATGATGATGCTATTCTCATTGTTGCAGCTGGTGATGCCAAGGTTGATAATGCCAAATACAAGCACTTTATGGGCGTTAAGGCTAAAATGCTTGCTGCAGAAGAGGTGGAACCATTAATAGGTCATGCTATTGGTGGCGTGTGCCCCTTTGCAATAAATTCCAATGTAAAGGTTTATTTGGATGTATCCTTAAAACGCTTTACAACCTTCTTCCCTGCCTGCGGCAGCCACAACAGCGCCATTGAGCTAACCCCTGATGAACTGGAAAAATTCTCCCAAAATTGTCAGGGCTGGGTTGATTTGTGTAAAGCATGGCAGGAAAACGCTTAAACAAATATGTTGATATATGCTATAGCAAACAACATTTACAAGCTATTTTATATCCATAACAATTCAGCACTCTTACCGTAAAAAGTAAGAGTGCTGTCTTTGTTTTCAATATTTTTACCAATAACCCTAAGCTACTTGCTAAAGCATGTTCATAATGCAAAATGCTTTATAGTTCAACCAAATTGTAATACCTATAACAGCATTTATCATATGGCCTACACTATTTAGTCAAGGTAACTGTATCAAATTGTCTGCCATCTGGTAAAAAGGCGCTAAATGTCAAGGTATTATCCCTGCATTCCAAAGTCATATAGTTAGATGTTTCTGGCTGCGGCGCACGTGCTGCATCCCAGGCAAAATTTTCCCACAAATTTTCATAACGCACATCACCAGCTACACCTGTAAGTATATAAGTAATGCCATTATTAGCAGGCTTAAAGTTACGCAAAGGTACTCTACGACGATAGGTGTGTAAATGAGCAGTCAGCACTGCATCTACATTATAGCGTTCGAAAATTGGCATCATATCTGTACCAACCTGAATAAAATAAGTAGAAAAGGTATGAGCACGACCTGATTTAGGACCAAAACCATAGATAAATACATCTCTATGCATTAGTACAACCTTCCATTTAGCCGTAGCATTTGCCAAATCACGCTCTAACCAGTCCAGCTGCTCCTGACGCAGTTTAGGCTGAAAGCCTGACAGCTCATCATCATAATTTGTATCCAACACAGTAAAATGAACATCACCATAATCAAAGCTATAGAATTGATGACGATATTCCTCCATACCATTTGTGGGAACATAAAATAGATTGGTATAGGCTGTAGGTAGCTTAACATTCCAATCCAAGGCATATGTTTCGTGATTACCTATAACTGGAGCAAAAGGAATATCACCACTAAAGCCCTCTACGCCAAAAAGCCATTGCTCCCATTGACTTTGCTGCTGACCATTATCCACCATATCGCCCATATTGATAAAAAATGATGCGGCACGATTACGCTCATAAGCAGTTTGGGCAATTTCTCTCCAGTTACGATAATCAGCACACTGACTATCAGGAAAAATCAGTGCTTTAAAGCCGGCCTTGCCATTTCCTGTATTCAGCTTATGCCAATTACCTTTTTCGCTCCCTCTTAAAATACGATACATGTATTCACTATTGGGTATAAGATTTTCCAGAGTCACACCATATTGGATATATCGGTATTTATCATCATGAAAGCTCCTATCCTCTGCCTCATGGTATTCTGTACCTTCACTGCCCCGTAGCTCCAATGTATACTTTGAGCCTGGTGCAGACCACATAATAGTCCTGCCTTGACTATTATCCTTAGTTACAAGCTGACGCAAATGTTTAATTCCAATAGTGCGATCATCACTCATTGTACCAACAGGTGAAACTGCATCCTTTGTGCTACGATTATCATCAGCATTAAAGGCACAGCCATTCACAAATATTGCGAAAGCAAGCAACAATATCGTTACTATTCTCATTAATATTTCCTCCTAAAGCATCTTCTTATTGTAACATATTAAGCCTGCTTTAGGTCAATATATCTTCTTAATATTTTTATAATGCTTCTTTAAAAATACTACCACCTATAAACTCTCTTAAAATAGAATTATTAGGAATAGCAGCTTCATCAATGGGCTTTACAAACCACAACAGCTCTAAAAGACGCTGTGCAATGGTATAGGCCCTACCATCAGATGGACGTACATCCTCCAAAAGAGGCTGCGCATACTTTTTCAATACTGCCAGCTCGTAAATAAGAGTGGTATTAAAAATAATATTAGCGCTACATTGGAAGGGAAAAATATACTGCTCCTCACCATAACGCACATCATCCCAAAGCTCTAAGGTTTCTACCGCACCATGAGAACGGAACTGGCTATCACGTACTAAACGACGCATCAGGCGCACGTCCGTAGTATTAATACGGTTATGTTCATCTAATGACATAGGTGTCAAAGCACTTACATACAGCTTAATCTTGTTTTCCTCCGGTATGGATGCTGTAAGACGCTCATTTAGACCATGAATACCCTCAACTACAAGAATGGAGTTTTCTGCCATCTGCAGCTCCTTACCACGATACTCTCTGCAGCCTGTGCGGAAGTTAAACTTAGGCACCTTTACACGCTCGCCCTTTAACAAGGACATTAGTTGAGTGTTAAATAGCTCCAGGTCAATAGCCTCTATTGTTTCAAAATCATAGCTGCCGTCTGCCTTTCTAGGAGTGTCCTTGCGATTTTTATAATAATCATCCATAGATATGGGCATTGGACGTAAACCGTTTACTGCTAACTGTATGCTAAGGCGTTGTGCGGTTGATGTTTTACCTGAAGAGGAAGGACCTGCAATTAAAATTAGCTTAACCTTATCACGATGCTGAGAAATATAATCTGCAATCTGAGCAAATTTCTTTTCGTGCAAAGCCTCAGCTACGCTGATAATTCCACCTGCATAGCCTGCATCAATAATCTTATTCAGCTTACCAATGGTATTGCATTCAATCATAGCAGACCATTCCTCTGCCTCTTTAAAGACTTCATTCAGTTTAGGCATGCTTACAAATGGCTTTAGGTTATTCCATTCACCAATATCAGGATAATTGATAATTACCCCCTCCTGATATGGCAGCAGCTCAAAATAAGGTGCATAGCCGCAATTAGGACATAATGAGCCATACAAATAGCCAGTCTGTCCTTCAAGATAGTATACGCTCATAAGCTTGTCATCTGGAACGGCCTGGAGCAGACCCATACGTTCTTCAGTGCAACACGGACCAGCTAAGGCAATGGTCTCCTGCTTTGGCAAACGACGCAAGGTAATAGGAGTTTTTTCAGCAACCATACGCTTCATCTCTGCTTCAATGCTCTTGATTTCCGCTTCACTAAGCTTGTGCTGACCATTATCAACCAAATACAGAGCACTGCCTAAGGTATTGCGCACCTCTAAGGATGCCTTAGGATAGAGACGGCGAGCAGCAGTTAATGCCATGAACAGCAAAGTACGGGTATAAACACGCATACCCTGCTCATTATTGACTTCGATAAAATCCACATTACCGTTCTCATATAAGGGTCGTTGCAAATCTACAGCCTTATTATTAAAAAGGCCTTCAACAATAGGAGAACCAAAGTCATTAGCAAAGCTTTTAGCCAGGCTCAGCAAGGAGCTCCCCTCCTCTACCTCGCGTTTTTGTCCATTAGGCATAGTCCATAAAAGCATAGTCCACCTCCATGTTTTTAGACAAAGAGGGCCTGTTAAATAAACAGCCCCTCTCCTTTTTGTATACTAATTTTAAATTATTTGCCTTCAACAAAGTCCATAGCAGCCTTAACCTTAGCAGCCATGCCTTTGATTTTGTGCTTAGGAACAGCGCAAACAGCAATACGCACACCTGCAGCCAAAGGAACAGCAAAAATATTGTCCTCATGGAGCTTGTTGCATACTGCGTCAGAATCATTGGAAGGAATGGACAGGAAGAAGCCTGCTACATAGGGCAGCATAGGCAGTCCACACTCCTCAGCCTCCTTAGTAAAGATATCAGCACGAGCCTTAATCATTTGGTAATAATAGTCACGCTCATCACAAACCTTACCCAGCAGCTCTTCATCACTATAAATTGCAGCCAAGGTACGCATTGCAGCACGGTTAATATTGGACCATGTTGCACGACTGGTGTATTGGTTAATATCCTTAAACTCCTGAATTACATCAGCACTGGAGGAAACACCAATCATAGCACCTGTACGTTGACCATACATAGTAAAGCCCTTAGACATACTATAGCCTACGATAACCAAAATGTTTTCGGGCAAGCCACCCAGCTTTTTGAAGATTTGACGAACCTCTTCCTTCTCACCTGCATAATCAAGATATGCAACATCCAGAAACAAAACAATGTTTTTTCCAGGTACTGCAGCCTTCTTCAAAATATCCAAAACGCCATCCATGTCCTCATCAGACAAGCTGTAGCCAGTAGGATTATGAGCAGGAGTATTCAGTAAATACAGCAGATTGTCTTGCTTAGCGAGGATTTCGTCAACCTTTTCCTGCAGTGCAGCAAGATTAAATTTATTGTTTTCATCCAGCATTTTATAGGTAGTAAAGCCACGCTTCATATCAGCGCACAACACCTTATAAGCACCCCAATACCAGTCGGAGCACAGAGCAACATCGCCCTCATCCAAATAGTTCCAAATGGCATGGTGAATAGCACCAGTACCGCCTGCAGTTGCTACGGCAGCCAAATAAGCATCAGGACGAGATTGACCAAAAGCAGCGGTCAATACGCACTCCAAATATTCAGGCAGACCAGAAATAGGAGCATAAGCAATAATATCATTAGTATCAAGCTCACGATAAACCTTCTCCACTGTAGGCAGACAAACAAGTTTTTCTTCCTCATCCAGAATAGCACCAATGGTTGCATTTACAACGGCATCCTTGCCATATTTTTTCATAGCCTCGCCAGCAGCAGCACTAGCTGCAAAAATCTTATCCTGTGCAGCCTTACCCTTAGCATGTTTAGCAGCAACACTCATAGTCATAGTTCATAATCTCCTTCACAAATAAATTTTAATAAAATAACGCTAATTTAACGACAATATTCTAAAGGAGAACATTATCCCCACAAATACTTTATAAGTCAATAACAGTGGCACCGGAGCCACCAGCCTCTAAAGAAGCCATTTCCAGCTTACGCACAAAGCGGTTGGTTTCCAAATAAGCAGTAAGTCCTGCACGCAGAGCACCAGTACCCTTGCCATGAATAATACGCAGCTTTGAAATACCAGCTAACAGCGCATCATCAATAGCCTTGTCAACCTCAGGAATAGCTTCATCTAAGGTCATACCACGTACATCAATTTCCTGCTTAGCAGAGCTGCTTTTAGCTACAAACATTTGATGTGCATAGCCAGCTCCAGCCTTAGCACGCTTACGTGGCTTATTATCTCCATTAGGATTTGCTGGCTGAGCCTTTGTCAGAAGACATTTAGCTGCAGGTACATTCATCTTAAGAATACCAACCTGAACGGTTACCTCTTTACCCTTTACATCTGTAATAATGCCATTTTTACCTAAGGATGTTACAAAAACATTTAAACCCTTTTTAGCAGTTTGCGGTGTCAGGGGAGTTCCCTCAGGCAATGGTGCATCCTCGCTAAGAGTTTTATCCAATTTTTTACGTGCTTCCTCAGCAGCCTTTTCCAAACGCTTGGTATCAAGGTCTGCCTTCATGGAGCGCAGCTCCTTCAAAACAGCCTCAGACTCACGACGGCTGCGACGATAAATATCGTCAGCCTGTTCTCTAGCCTTACGCAGCATTTCATTTTTGCGACGTTCAAACTCCTGCTTAGCATGAGCAAGCTCGTTACGCAAATGCTCACTTTCTAAACGCAAAGCATCAATTTCCTTACTGCCACTTTCGTAACGACGACGTTCACCCTCCAGCTCCTGCAAAACAGTTTCCATATGTACGTGCTCCTGATTGAGGAGACGTCCAGCCTGGTCAATGATACTATCTGCAAGACCAAGTCTGCGACTAATATTAAAGGCATTACTGCTGCCGGGAACACCCATTAGCAGTCTATATGTAGGACGCAAGGAAACAGGATCAAACTCCACGCTGGCATTTTCCATGCCCTCGTGACCATAAGCAAAGGTTTTCAGCTCACTATAGTGAGTAGTAACCATTGTCAGCACCTTATTTTCATGTAAATGCTCTAAGATTGACATTGCCAGAGCTGCACCTTCGTTGGGATCAGTACCAGCGCAAATTTCGTCCACCAGCACCAAATCCCTCTCCTTGACCTCTTTAAGAATACCAATAAGGTTAGTCATATGACCGGAGAAGGTACTCAGGCTTTGCTCAATGCTCTGCTCATCACCTATATCAGCATAAACAGCTCGGAATACTGGCAGCTTAGCACTGCTTGCAGGAATAAACATACCTGTTTGTGCCATTAGAGCAAATATACCAACTGCCTTTAGAGCAACGGTTTTACCACCAGTGTTAGGACCAGTGATAAGCAGCATAGAAAACTTTTCACCTAGCTGCACATCTAAGGGAACAACAGTATCCTGATTTAACAGCGGGTGGCGTCCCTGATGAATTTCCACGCCGCCATTTACAGACAGCATAGGACGTACAGCGTGCTGCTCCTGAGCTAAATAGGCTTTAGCACAAATAACATCAAGCTTAGTAAACAGCTCCAAGGATTTTAAAAGTGCTTCCGCCTCCTGACCAACGTTTTGTGTCAGCTGGCGCAGGATGCGCTCCACCTCTTCACGCTCCTCAGCAATATAACGCTTAATATCATTGTTAAGGTTAACAACTGCCATAGGCTCGATAAAAAGTGTAGCACCAGTACCTGACTGATCGTGAACGATGCCAGGAAAATTCATCTTATATTCTTGCTTTACAGGGATAACATAACGGTCACCACGCATAGTAACCAAATTATCCATGAAATATTTTTGGTTATTAGGGTCATGCAGCAGGCTATCTAGCTTTTCCTTAACTCTATTTTTAGCAATAACAATGGCATTACGCAAGCCATTCAGCTTGGGGGAAGCATTATCCTTAATTTCACCATGATCATCTATGGCTTGATCAATTTGCTTTTCCAAGCGGCTGAAAACCTGCATATCGCTGCCATAATCCTGTAGGGCCGGAGCGTCCTCCTCATTTTCTGCCAAAAACTGCTTCATGGAGCGAATAGCTGCAGCAGTTGTCATAACATGCAAAAGCTCTTCAGGAAGTAAAATACTACCAAGCTGTGCACGCTTCAGCTCACCCTCTATATTGAAGGCTCCACCAAAGGGAAAACGCTTGCCTTCGTCTAAAAGACGTACTGCCTCAGCAGTTTCCTCCTGCAGACGCTGCACACGCATAAAATCGCTCTCAATAGCCAGCTTAACTACTGCCTGCTTACCTAAAAAGGTACCAGCCTTAGCAGCCAGCATTGCCTTAACCTTATCAAATTCAAGTGTCTTGATCGCGTATCTAGCCATCACTTACACCATCCATCTATATTATTTATAATTCTTTTACTCGTATAACAAACAATTTATAACGCTTTTAGCAGCCTTGTTACCTAGTAGCTTACAGGCATCACAACTATTTAGATTATACAACCACCGCATTAACCTTAGATTAATACAAAAACCGTAAAATTTATAGTATTATGCCTTAAGATATAGGTACAATTTAGATTAAGCCTTACATTACGCCTCTAAAATAGTGACCTCTAGTTGTTCCAGGCAAATTGTCTGGAGCCTCTACGGCACCACCTAAAATCTTTTTGTACATAGTAATTAGCTCGCCTAAACGCTGCTCATCATAGTTACGTCCGTCAATACGCAGACTGCTTACGCCTATTTCAGCCATTAGCTGCACATTAGCAGTCATAGACAGCTCGTGAGCATTAAGCACATGCATACGACAGAATTGGTCAGTTGCAATGGGGAATTTAGCATCCTTACGATCCTCTAAGAAAAGACTTTCACTGCAATTAAATTTGCAGGCACCCTTATGCAAATCACCTAGGAAGCTGCCACCAACACAGTATTCAGAAACCATCATTTCTAAACGACCCTGAATCATACATTCAATAGGCACAGGACTTACAGATGCCAGATGCTCTACCTGACCCATGGTCATCTCAGAGCTAATAACAGCACCAACGGCACCCTGCTCCTTCCAAAATTCCAAGCTTTGATAATTGAAAATATTCAAGGACATATCAGCTACAGGCTTTAAGCCATGCTTTACAGCAATGGACCATAAACCATTGTTACTGATATAAACAAAATCAGGCTCCAGTTCAGACCACAACGCAAACAATCTGTCAAAATACTTAAGCTGCGCTTCCTTAACTATACGCGGAGTTGCAAAGGCCAGCTGTCTGCCTGCCTTGCGCACCATATTGGTAGCCTTACGATAATCCTCATCACTTAAGGGAATATGTGTAAAGCAATCACCGCCAAAAAGGATACGCTCAGCACCTGCCTGCAACGCTGCATTAACCTTACCAAGACTATCGCAATGTACTGTCAGTACAGCACCATCATGGGTACGTTTTTTAGCATTGGGCACAAAGCTTTCATTATGCTTATGCACAGGCTTACGTGCAGGCGCAAAGGCCTCTAAACGTGCTGCATCCAATGCCTCGCAGGCCATACGACGAGCCTCGTTCATCTCGCTCATAGGCACCATAACATTATCATCCAGCTCCACATTCAGGCTATTTAAGAAATACTCAGTAGTACCCATTCTGTCTAGCTGCTTATGCACAACAGCATAGTCTAAAGCACGCTTACGTGCTTCCTCTACAATAAAATCTGTTTCGCCATAGCCTACATTACCATCCTCATCGGTTAGAGTAACAGTCATAGGTTGTCCTACATGTGCAGTTACAACTGCATCTACAGCTATACGCTTTTTAGCATCAGGTCCAAAGAATTGCCGTGCATATGACATCAATTTGCTGTCAAGAGTACGGAAAACACGGTCATTTAAACGCACTCCCTTGGGAACATCAATAGTAACCTGCTCTCCATAAGCAGCACTGCTTACACTTTCACCCTTAGAAAGCATTTCGGTAACAGTAGTACCAACACGACCGCCAACGGTTACCCAAAATTCCAGGCCATCGCCTAAATGCAGCTCCTTATCCAGCTTAATTACAGCCTTATTGCGCTGCTTATCCAGCTTCAAAACACGACCAACCAACACGCCTCTGTTATTAGGACGACGGTCACTCATCATTTCTCTGCCAGGGCGATTTACCATATAAGCAGTAGTAAAATCACGGTTGAAGATCTGCTCGATATTAGCAAAATCCTCTGCAGGTACACTATAATCACCTGCAATATAGCTATCCATAGCTCTACGATAAGCATCAACTACAATAGCTACATATTCAGGACGCTTCATGCGTCCTTCTATTTTGTAGGAAACAACACCGGACTCAATGAGCTGTGGCAAGATTTCTAAGGTATTCATATCCTTAGGACTAAGCAGGTATTGACCTGCATCCTTGCCCTCCAGCATATCGTCACCCTTGCTATTTAAAAGTCTATAGGGTAAACGACAGGGCTGAGCACAACGGCCACGATTACCACTACGGCCGCCAATCAGACTGCTCATCAGGCATTGACCTGAGTAGCACACGCACAGTGCACCATGGATAAAGGTTTCAATTTCAGTGCCACGGGAGCAAGCAGCCTCAATTTCCTTCAGGCTTAGCTCGCGTGCCAACACAGAACGCTCCATTCCTGCCGCAACGGCAAAGTCAACACCACTGCTATTAGTGATAGTCATCTGAGTGCTGGCATGTAGAGGCAGTTCCGGTACAATTTTGCGTGCAAGGCGAATAACACCAAGATCCTGCACAATAATACCATCAACACCTACATTATTTAAAAACATCAAATAATCAGCCAGTTCTTCAAGCTCACTATCATCCACCAAGGTATTTACTGTAATATAAATACGCACATGGTGCATATGAGCAAAGTAAACAGCCTTAGCCATTTCTTCTTTATCAAAATTGCTGGCATAGGCACGGGCGCCAAAGGACTTGCCACCCATATAGACAGCATCAGCACCTGCGTTTACAGCTGCCTCTAAAGCCTCCCAGCTTCCTGCAGGAGCAAGCAGCTCCAGCTTTTGCAAGTTTTTCATATTATTTTTCCTTTACTGCCGCCAAAAGTCGGTCATAACGCTGCTGCAGCTCGTACAAATCTGCTGCTAAATCCAATGCAGCCCAAACAGCAAGCTTTTCCCTGCTTTGTACGTGCTTTGTTTCAGCCAGCTTTTTCATACGCTCGTCTACGCTATTGGCAACGGCAATAGCCTGCGCCTGAGGTGCGGATGTACGCAGCGTGTAATCGTCATTATATATTTTTACAGTAATAGAATTTTTCTCCATAACTACCTCTTGTTCAAGGAAATGCTCTTTGGCTATTCAACCTTAACATTAAAGGTAAAGCTCTTCATAACATAGGTTTCCCATGCACGCTTATACTCCATGGTCACCTTATGCTCGCCCTTACCTTCAACAGCCAGCATCATAATTACAACTCCAGGAGTACCAACACGCTGGTCATCAGCAGAAGGAATAGTAAAGGAGCTACCAACAGACTTTACGTGAGCCTCGTCAGCCTTTACATGCCAGCCATAGCCAGTGGAAGGATTGCCGTCAAGCTTAAGCGCAATAAGACCGCCCTCCTTCAAGGTCAAGGTTTTTCCTTCAGCATTAGCAGTAATACGGGCTACCTGCATTAAACGACCGGCCTCCCCAATACGCATGGAATCTAAAAGTCCTGTATAGGGAACATGCTTCTCATAGGAAGCATATTTATCATTCTGTACATAAAAGCCGTCTTCGCCAAAAAGTACAAATCCGTAATCACCTAAAGCAGATTTTACCTTATCATTATCAATAAAGAAATCTGTAACAGTAAATTCGCGACCAGTAGTTAAATCAATATTGATGCCATCATAAACAGTTTTACCACCATTTTTAGCTGTCAGCAGCACACTAATAATGCTAGGCCGATTAAGCATAACCTTATATGTAACTTCACCAGCACCACCAACCTCGTTAACAAGCTTTTTAGCACGGTCACGAAGCAGCATATTAGCATTTTTCTCTAATGTAACATCATTACTTCCATCAATAAAGGGAACCTGAGCTGCCGCCTTCTCCAGTTTAACCTGATCGGTCAAAACAGTGGTCTGCTGATCAGCAAAGGCTGGCACACACAGCAGTAAACAAATTATCGCAGTTAAAAAAATCTTCATTGTCAGCCTCCTGATATGGTTATAAAACGCCCCCACCTGTCAGCTACGCTGACATCCTACATGCTAGCATCCTGTGCGTCCCCCTTGAATAAGCGGGACCAAGGTATTTGATATACTAAATAAGTGGGGTATATAAAATTAATTACATAGCCTTAATAAACTCTACAGCCTTGTGCAAACGCTCCAAGGTTTTTTTCTTGCCCAAAAGCACCATTACATCAAACATGCCAGGGCTTACGGTACGACCAGTCAAAGCAAGACGGGTGGGATGAATAACCTTGCCCAAAGCAAGACCATTGTCAGCCGCAATTTTGTTATAGGCAGCTTCAGTGGTTTCCAAACTATAAACATCATCAGCCTCAACAGCAGCAATGCATTGCTCCAGCAAAGCAACTGCTTCAGGCTTAAAGTGCTTAGCTACACCCTTTTCATCATAGGATTCAACATCTTTAAAGAAATAGTCAGAAGCATCAGCAATCTCTTGCAGAGTTTTAACACGTACACGAACAGTATCAACTAATTTTGCAAAATACTCTTCGTTTTCAGCAAACCAAGCCTCGTCAACATAGCCATCTTTAATGAAGAAGGGCTTAACCTCAGGCAGAATTTTTTCCAAGGGCAGCTCGGACAAATATTGGCCATTCATCCAGGTCAGCTTCTTAGTATCATATACAGCAGCCTTTTTAGACATTTGTTCCAGCTCAAACAGCTCAACTGTTTCTTGCAGGCTGAACATCTCTCTTTCATCGCCAGGGCCCCAACCCAGGAGAGTCAGATAGTTAACGATAGCTTCAGCAACATAGCCTTGGCTACGGAATTCCTCAACGGAGGTTGCACCATGACGTTTACTCAGCTTAGAACGGTCCGGAGCCAAAATCATGGACATATGGCCAAATTTAGGCGGTTCCCAACCAAAAGCTTCATAAACGAGCAGCTGCTTGGGAGTGTTGGACAAATGCTCCTCTGCGCGCATAACGTGTGTCATTCCCATCAGATGGTCATCAATAACAACAGCAAAGTTATAGGTAGGAATACCATTGCTTTTCATAATTACAAAATCATCGTATTGGTCCATATTAAAGGTAACATCACCATGAATCAGGTCATGTACAACTACGTTGCCCTCTGCAGGAATTTTCAAACGTACAGAATAGGAAGCACCAGCATCAATACGTGCCTTTACCTCATCAGGAGTTAAATCACGGCAGGTACGAGCATAACGGAAGGGCTGTTTAGCCTGACGTTGCTTTTCACGTTCAGCCTCAAGCTCTTCAGGAGTACAGAAGCAATAGTAGGCCTTGCCTTCATCAACTAATTGTTGGCAGTATTTTTTATAAATATCAAAACGCTCGGATTGATAGTACGGACCATGGTCACCACCAACCTCAGGACCTTCATCCCAATTAATGCCAAGCCATTTCAGACTGGTAAGGATTTGGCTAACAGAATCTTCCTTCAAACGTGCAATATCAGTATCCTCGATACGCAGAATCAGCTTACCACCCATTTTACGGGCAAACAGCCAGTTGAACAAAGCGGTGCGTGCACCACCAATATGTAAATAACCAGTAGGACTGGGGGCAAATCTAACTCTTACTTCAGACATTTCATCGTCTCCTTAACTAAAAATATTTAAAAATAAAGATTGTATATCAGAATAATTATACTGCGAATAGGAGCAAAGTGCAAACATTCTAATAAAAATCCCCAAATTTGCTACAGAAAAGTAAAGCATGTCCTATAAATCCCCTATTTTTCGACATTTCTGAGAAAAAAATGCATAATTTTGAATTTTTTTGAAAAAATTTTAAAAAAAGGCTTGCATTCTTCATCGTACTATGGTAGAATCTATACCTGTCAGAGAGATGACATTGGCCCGGTGGTTCAGTTGGTTAGAATGCCGCCCTGTCACGGCGGAGGTCGTGGGTTCGAGTCCCATCCGGGTCGCCAATGCGGAAATAGCTCAGTGGTAGAGCACCTCCTTGCCAAGGAGGGGGTCGCGAGTTCGAATCTCGTTTTCCGCTCCACTTTAGGGGCATAGTTCAATGGTAGAGCACCGGTCTCCAAAACCGTCGATCTGGGTTCGAGTCCTAGTGCCCCTGCCACGTAAAAGCAAGCGTAGATGAAAATCTACGCTTTTTTATTTTGCTTACATTGCATAGAATTGCATTATTCTCCTAGGTTAAAAACTATGATTACAAGCATCTCCTTTCCCTATTCTATCGCCATTTATACTCCATAATCATAAGCACTAATTGGCAGTTATAATAGTAGATAGTCGTCTCATATCTTTTTATAAAGCTTACTCTAAATGATTTGATATACTTATTATAAAACATAATTGAAACAAATACTGATTCGTATTATAATATGATAAGTATAATATTAAGGAGGAAGTGCTTATGTGCCAAACCCCAGATTGGTCACTTGGTGACCGCTATCTGCGTGAAAACGTTGCAGAGCTCGCCCCGTTAGTAGAGAAATACTCTCCCTGCCCTCTAAAATGCAAGGAAAAGGAAGAATATTTTGCTATACTTTTGGCCGGCATCATTGCCCAACAACTACCACCTGATGTAAGTCAGGAGCTCATGCAGAAGCTAGAAGGCCTTACAGGCAAGCCCATCACCCCTGAGGGTATCTTAAACGCCTCTCCTGAGGCCTTAAAAGCAATTGGAATTGTAGAGCAAAAGGTAAAGTATATTCAGGATTTTGCCCGCTCCGTCCAACTTGGTGATATTACCATGGACAAATTTTCCGAAATGACAGATAGCCAAATTTCTAAGCAGCTACTGCAGATTAGAGGCTTAGGTCAATGGACCATTGAAATGTTTTTGCTACTTGCTTTATGCAGAACTGATGTAGTCCCCTGCTCCGACTTTATTTTTAAGAAGGAGCTGCAACAAATGCTTAAGCTTGACTCTGTTCCTAAACGTGGTCAGATTAATAAGCTAACTGAAGGCTGGCGTCCATGGCGTTCCCTTGCCGTATGGTATATGTGGCAGCACGCCAACGAACAAAATAAGTAAAAAATTATCCCGCTCTTCCGTAAAAAGGAAAAGCGGGACTTTTTTATGTTTCACCTCTCAGTCAACTCGCTACGCTCGTTGCCAGCTCCCCTTAAAAAGGGGAGCCTTTCCGTGAATAGAACTTAAGCCTCTCCTTTTAAGGAGACAAGGTGAATTGGCCTTAAGCCAAGAGAAGGCGGCCTGGGCCGGGTGGCATTGCCAAAGGCAATGACGGAAAGGTCTAAAAAGCTAGAAAACCAGCTCGGAAAATTTTTATCTCTTAAATACCTTGCCCAGTAATGGAGACAGCAGTGACAATGCAGCTGCTACTAAGAAGAATAAGCATAATGGACGTTGGAAGAAGATATTAAAGGAGCCATCACTCATGATAAGTGAGCCAACAAAGTTTTGCTCAGCCATACTGCCTAAGATTATACCAATGATAATTGCAGACATTGAAAAGCCAATTTTATTAAGGAAGTATCCAATAAAACCACTTACAACCATGAGATAAACATCGTTCAAGGAATTATTATAGGAATAAGTACCGACAAAGGTCATCATTACGATAATCGGTAACAAGATATGGATAGGTACATTAACAACCTTTACAAACAGTTTAATTAAAGAAAAGCCCATAAGACCCATAATCAGATTGGCTAAAAGCAAACCAATAAAAATGGCATAAACATCAGGAGCCTTTTCCACAAAAAGTAAGGGACCAGGCTGTAAGCCCTGTACCATAAGTGCACCCATCATAATAGCAGTTGCACCATCACCAGGGATACCTAATGTCAGCACAGGAATAAAGGCACCACCAGAAACAGCATTATTGCCTGCTTCAGAAGCAACAATACCCTCAGGCTCACCATTGCCAAAATTATCCTTATGCTTAGACCAACGCTTAGCCTGATCATAGGATACAAAGGAAGCAATATCACCGCCAGTACCAGGTACACAGCCTATAAAGGTACCAATTGCAGAAGAACGCACTAAGGTCATAAATACTCGCTTAATATCACCAAAGGATGGCAGTACACGGTCAATACGCATATTCTGCTCACCACGTTCACTGTGATAATAATCCTCAATACTGCTAAGCACCTGTGCAAAGGCAAATACACCAATCAGTACAGGAATAAAGGATACGCCACCAAGCAGATATGTAGTATCCAAGGTAAAACGAATGGTGCCACTCATATCGTCAATGCCTACAGTAGCCAAAAACAGACCGAATAATCCGCCCATAATGCCTTTAATAACACTGCCAGAGGAAACACTGGTAATAATGCTCAGGCCAAAGATTGCCAAAGCAAAATACTCAGGCTTGGAAAATTGCAGTGCAACCTTCGCCAGCTGAGGAGCCAAAAGAATTAAGCAAATAGTACTAAATACGCCGCCAAAGGTGCTGGCCATAGTAGATAGTCCCAACGCTCTGCCAGGCTGATGCAGCTTTGTAGCCATAGGATAACCATCCAATGTAGTAGCTACAGAAGCAGGAGTACCAGGAGTTTTTAATAAAATAGCAGAAATACTGCCGCCGTAAATAGCACCACAGTAAATACCAAGGAGCATTAAAATGCCACCAATACCATGGAAGCTAAAGGCCAACGGAAACAACAATGCCAAGCCCATATTTACACTCAGACCAGGCATACAACCAAAAGCAATACCAACAAGAACGCCAAAGAATAAACCCATAATATTTAAGGGGTCCATAATCATATTTAACGCACTAATAATATCTAACATTACGTGTACCCCCTACTCCAAGAAAATAGACTCTGGCATTTGCGTGTGCAGCAGCATACCAAAAACAAGATAAATAAATATAATAGTGCCAATAGTTGTCAAAACAATATACTTTTTATTGTTATAATCCATCAGCTTCATAACTGCAGGAATAAGACACGCTGCAGCAATATAAAAGCCTAAAAGATTAATCAAAATACAGAATACAACCACAAGTCCCATCATAATGTACACACGCTTATTGGCCTCTGTAGCTAAAGCCACATGCTGACTAGAAAGCTCCTCTTTATTAAAGAAGGTGTAGCCAAAAAGAACAACAGCAGCACCTAGCATTAAACACCCTAGACTAAAGGGCCAAAAGCCAGGACCTGGTCCATTAACAGTAAACTCTAAAGGAAATTCAGACGCTGCTAGCATAATGCTGCCACCAATCAGCGAGCCTAAAACACCAACTATATAATTACAAACTGCCATATTATTCATCACATCAACCTCGTTAAGAAAAATCATATAACATTTCAATAAAATGCCATATTATGTATTGTATCATAAATTACAGTTTGTGTCATTATGAGCGATAAGTTTGAATATCGGTAAAGCAATATTGTGGCTATCTAAAACGTAAAAAACCAGTCCCAACACCTGTCAGGACTGGCCTTAATAGTCAACCTATAAAATTAAAATTCCCATCTCAGACCTGCGCCAACCATTTTATGGTTGTCATCCAAATCTGTATTACTCTTATTTTCAACCTTAGCTAAGCTTGCAGCCAAATCAAGGTACATATTTTTATTCAACTTTTTAGCATAGTTTACCTGATATTCCATCATCTTCATGCTGCTAGCAGAAGAACGGTTAAACTTAGTAGCAACTGCAGTCAAACCAATTCTATCACCATTATCCATATAGTGATGAATATTAGCAGTAAACTCGCGAGCATTACCACCCATAGCAGAACCCATAATATCATCCTTATAAGTCCAGCCATCAACAAAATTCCAATGTCTATACCAAGCTTCTGTAGTTTTAGCAGCTTCTAAACGCAAATCCCATTTACCATCACTGCTCAGCTGCGGAAAGTATAAACCAGCACTATAGGCAACTTTAGACGGCATATAATTTGCCTGATCCTCACCATAAACAGAGCCATAAACTTGCATTCCAGGAAACTTCAACTTAGCATCAATACCGGCAATATCGTTCCAACCCTCATCCTCAGAACTTTCTGCGTTGTCTCCCAAGAACCAGTCCTTATTAAATTTTCTAACCATGGAAAGACGCTCCAAGCCAAAGGTAAAATAGTCAGTGGGAGCAACATCCACACGCATACCAATAAGGCTAACATCATCAACCAATTTAGTATCACCTTTAGAATTGATTTTAATAAGACGATCGTCGCCCATATCGGTATAGAACACATTCACATTAGCTTTACCCAAAAACTTTAAGAAACCATTGTCAAAGGTATGGGGCTCTAAAAGGCCAATCTTAAGCATAGTATGGGGAGTTGCATTATTGCTATACGCAAAAGCATCGTTATGGCCTTTACCACCCCACAGCAAAGGCTGCTTGCCTGCTTCAATACTCCACACGCCCAAATGGGTTTTAACATAACCCTCTACCAAGCTGGCATCACCATTTTGGTCCTTGTCATAGCTAAAACGCGGAGTAAGGCTCAAAGCCACCTCCTCATTAATGCTACCAGAAATATTAAAGCTAGCTATACCATTGGAACCATCACCATAACGATAGCCATTATTATTTTTATTCAAAGGCTGGAAGCTAGCATTGGCACCTTTATAGCCATAGCCAGGCACATCGCTATCATAGTAAACATACTTAACCTCTGCATTACGCAGCTTAACATTACCATCAAAGCTATCTGCACCGGATTTGAGATATTCCATCTCCGGAGCCAAATCCTGAGCCATTTCGTTATAATAAACAAGCAGATAATCTTCCATGCCAGTGGTATCCATAGCAACTAGCCATTTAGCCACATCCAGACGACTATAAGGCTTTGCTTCCATTGTTATATCCTCAATATAACCCATACCCTCCAGCTTATCAATATACTGATAATACGGGCTGTCCAAGGGAATATTACTGGTAACAAGCGGAGAAGCATACGCCACTGCGCCAACGGACAAAAGGCCTGCCATAAGGCCCGCCACTACAAACTTATTCATAAATACAAACATCTCCTTTAAATTAACAATCCAATCATAAGTGGGGATAATAGCTGGATTATTTATTGTAACAAACCACAAAATTTGCAATTAAATAATACGTTTTAATTATACTACACTAAACAAAAATGAACAAGAAAAGACCATTACACTATACTACAGCTTCTATCAAATGCTTATCACCAACATATACATCATAAACACCCGGCTTTTTCTTCTTGTTAAAGTTAAAGCTAAGTAAATAGCCCTTATGCAATTTATAAATACAAATTATATAACCACATCTCGTATATCCTATTAGCAATAACCAACGTTCCCTTGCTGTTTTTGACAAAACCAAACATAGCTGCATTAGCAATATTTTCGTTATAAGCATTATACACAATGCTTTTGCCCTCAAATAATAACGCCTGCAGCATTTCATCAAGCTGGGGATAATTTACAAGCTTAGAAGAAAGTGATTCAAACAATGTATTACGCTCCGCCAAAAGCATTTTAACAGCTTCAAGGAAACCTGCTCTTGACCAAGCATGCTCCTGCATACCACTCAAATCCTCATCAAGCAGCTTGCACAGTTTGGAAACCAAATACGGATAGCCAGATGTGTAATCGAACAAAAATTCAGACATTTTAGCAATATCCATACCAACGTTTTTGTCTGCTTCGTATTCCATTAACATATTTGCAATATCCTGCTTAGAAAAACTCATATCAATATTAAAATCGGCAGCAATGTTCCAAACCTTATGCTCTTCTTCTGGTCTTATTTTGCTACGCAAAGTTTTGACATCATGCACACCAGCCAAAATAACAGCCTTAAACGCAGGACGACTTTGGCGCAGCAAATAATAACCTCTAAGCTGAGCTAAAAAATCGAGGAAAACCTGATTATTAGAAGCACTGTCTACCTCATCAATCATCAAGATAACTGGCTTACCAGAAACACCGCACCAATCACTTAATACAAAAAATAAATCTGACAATGAAGCTTCAGGACTATCAGCAACTGCCATCTCCCTTAAGCTATGCTTAATATCATCAGGTACGCTCGGAGACATTCTAATAGTTGTATACAGCTCTCTGGCAAAGGATTTTACAAACAAGGCCTCCGTACTAAAGCTTGCATGACTAAGCAACTGAAAGTCCATACTAGCAATTTCATACTCATTAGCCAAATAACGCTCCAAAGCCTTTAGAGTAGTTGTTTTTCCAAATTGACGAGCACGGTTAATAATAAAATACTCACCATTGGCGACCATACGTGCAATAGCTTCCAAACGACTCTGCAAATTCACCATATAATGTTGTTCAGGATAACAAGCACCAGTAACATTAAAAAATTTGGACATAATTTGCACCCCTTTGCAGCTTAAATAATCTAGATTTATTATACCACAGACATACAAGATGCGCTAATCATACAAATTTTAATCATAAAAACCATTACAAAAATCCTATGCTTTACTTTTCACAGCCTTAATAAACCGTTCCGCTGCTAAATCCGTCAAGCCATAATCAGCAAACTGCTTTAGCAAAAGAACAACCAGCTCATCATGCTTCACTTCCCCATGAGCTCTTATAAAGGAAGTGATTTTGTTTTCCGGCTGTACATAGTCAAGATAAAGTTCCACACCCTTGTCAAAGTATTGGTTGCTAAACACAAACTTCTTGTGCTCCACCAAAACTCTTTGGTAGCACTCATTAAAGCAGCCCAAGGTAACAGGCCAGCTCTTTAAAACATTGACACAACCATCTGCAGCAATTAGGTTAAAGGTAATTTTACTGGCATAGCGTTGCTGCTCAAAAAACGCCAACAGCGTAATAGCATTGACCACGCAAAACATATCATAGTCAAAATACAAAGCCAGCTCATTATAAGTATGCACCTGCTGCAAATGCTCCCACGGAGATTTGGCAAGGTATTCATCCATATTCACATTGTACGCCAAGCTGCGCAGCTGCTTAAAGTCAACACTGCCAACCACCCCGCAGCACGCTCCCTCGCACATAGCCTCACTAAAAGCTACAATATCCGCCTTCGGCAAAAGCTGGCGCAAAGCGTAAGCAGAACATTCACCACTGGTGATGTGGAGGGTGTCTATACTTAATTTCATAATGAACCACTTTATTTCAATTTATCTCTTACGCTCCCTAATATAT
>Susan_p2__coassemble_397_pt1 | contig 46636 bp, 46 predicted proteins | sample Susan_p2__metabat2_high_PE_033 | metagenome-assembled genome bin Susan_p2 | reverse complement strand
ACACAACTACAAAAGTATACTTTGCTCATCCCTACAGTTCTTGGGAAAGAGGCTCAAACGAGCGCCATAACAGTCTTTTAAGAAGATTGATTCCTAAAGGCAAGAGGATAGATAAATATACTTCTGAAGATATTCTGTTTACAGCTGATTGGTGTAATTTATTACCTAGGAAAATTCTAGGCTACAAAACACCTGATGATCTATTCGAGAACGAACTCGATAAGATTTACGCAGCTTGATTTTCAAAAAGTGTGCAACTTCTAATTGCAATTTAGGTCTAGTTTATAATTGACAAGGATTGCAAGAATGAGAATAATCGATGCTTATGAATTGGTAATTGCTTCATTCATAGTAATAAAGGTGATGCGTGTAAAAAAGGCTCCTGATGGATTGACCATCGGGAGCCTTGTGGCTTTTTCTATGATTATTTAGTAGGCTTATTAGAAATAATGGGAACAGCGTCTTTAATAGTTTCTTTTGTTTGAGGATTGTCCTTAGCTGCAGATTTCTTTAAATCAGCTTCCGTCATCTTACTATTAGCGATTTTAGACCATTCACGCAGTTTGTCAGCGCAGGCAGAGGCGCAGGCGCCTGCACTACCAAAGGCTCCTGCATCCTGTTCGTAAAGGCGTAAAAGCTGGATATCATCATAATAAATATCAGCTTCCTCGCCATTGTCATAGACAACAAAATAGTTAGGATTTATTTTGCCGCGTTGACGAACGGTCCACAGGCTGCCTGCCAGCATGTAGGCTCTGTATTTAGCCTTGGTATTGCCAATGCTTTGGTCAATATTAAAGCACCAATCATCCTCGGTTACAGAGGCGTGGTCGTCATCAATGATTTTTACTAGGGGCGTAATATGAAGCTTTTCAATTTGCTTGGTAACTCGCTTGATACGCTCCTCCGGTTCGGGGTGACTGCTGTATAGTCCATAATCAGCACCGCCTCCCTGCTGTGCAAGGTCATTAAGCTTGTTGACCGTAATCAAGGCTGCATAGGGGTTGAAGCCTGCTTTAACAGTATTGCTAACACTTTCTTTATCAGCACCACGCTCATCAGTACGGCTATAGCCTGCAAAAAGTGCTTGTTGTGCTGCCTGTACAAGGCCTATTCCTTGTCCTTTAGTAGCAGCAATGAGGAGTAGTGTTGTCCACATTTGTTTTTCAATAGCGTGAATGGTGTGCTTTTGTGAAACGTGGCCAATCTCGTGACCTAAAACACCGGCCAGCTCCGTATCAGTAGGCATATAATCTATAAGGCCTTTAAAGACATAGACAAAGCCTCCAGGACAAGCTAGAGCGTTGACTTCATCGCTGTTAAGGACCTTGAAGGAAAACTTAACTTCGTCACGTCCACAAACTGCGGCTAGCTTTTGACCTATATTATTAACTCTTTCCTGCAAAGCAGGGTCCTGTACAACTCCGTACTGAGCCTCTAGGTATTGACCTGTTTCACGGCCCATTTCTATTTCCTGTTCCAGACTAATCATGCCTGCATGAGCGGATTGGCTGCCAAGCAGCATAAAGCAGGCAAAAATTATGCCATAAAGTATTCTCCTTATGGAATGTGTCATGAGGCACCTCCTTTATGAATAGTGCAGATTATCACTATTGATGTACTGAAATTGTAGATACAAAGGCACACTTATATGATGCACTAAGCAGTTTAATGCTTTAAAAAGTGCATTTTTGTAGATGCAGGCTACAGCTTTTTAATGAAACAAGAATGCCTTCAATATCATTATTAATAATTTTATAATTTATATTGCGCCTTCTTGGCGTAAAGCTGCTATTTCCTCTGCAGTGTGACCTAGCTCTTGCAATATTTCTTCAGTGTGCTCGCCTAGACGTGGAGCACGACGGGTAATTTTGCTTTCTGCATCAGAGAATTTAACTGGTGATTCAATATAATGTAAGGTGCCTATATCGCTTTCCTGAGCTGTAAGCATATTAGTTTGCTTGGCCAGGTCGCTTTGCAGAGCTTCCTCCAATGTACAGACTGGGGAAACACAAAACTCGGCACTACCAATTAGCTCTAACCACTCTGATAGTGTTTTGGTTGCTATAATAGCCTTGATTTTTGCTACAATTTCTTCCTCATGTTCAAAGTCAAATTGACGTTTTTCTAAATCAGGACAGTCAATTAAATCACAGAAGCGTTGCCAAAATTTAGGTTCAATGGTACCAACAGTTAGGTAGCGGTTGTCCTTGGTTTGGTAAATATTGTAATAATGAGCAGTACGTCCAAAGGGCTTGCAGCCAGTTTCCTGACAGCCGTAGAAGCTGCTGATGCCTGCTACCTGCATGCTTAAGGCAGTGGCAAAAAGATTAACATCAAGATGCTGACCTGTGCCAGTGCGTTCTCTAGACCATAGTGCCATGCAAATACCGCTGAGAGCGTTTAAACTGCTTCCTAAGGCTGATACCTGGACCTCGGATACACAGGCAGCTCCTTCGCCATCTAGGGAGTTTAAACCAGCTAGTCCAATTACGTTCATATCATGGGCAGGCTTATGGCAGCTTTGACCAAAGCCTGTAATAGAGCAGTAAATAATACCAGGATTTACAGCCTTTACTGCTTCGTAATCAAGACCATAGCGTGCTAAATAACCAGGGCGGAAGCCTTCTAAAAATACATCTGCATCCTTTAAAAGCTCCAGCAGCAGCTTTCGTCCACCTTTCTTTTTTATGTCCAGAGCTACGCCGCGTTTATTACGATTGAGCATTAAATGCCAATAGCTCATACCAGGCTCCTTATCAGGAAAAAAACGGCGGGTGGAATCGCCTGCCAAATCCTCTACCTTGGTTACATCTGCACCGTAATCACCTAGCAGCATGCCGCAATATTGACCTGGTAACCATTTAGAAAAATCTATAACCTTTAAACCTGTTAATAATTGCATATCAGTAGCTCCTTTTCTGGAAAATTATCCTTTTTCTAACTATTGTAGCACATATCAATATAAAAATGGTATAATATAGCAAGCAAGAATATATGAACAAATTATGAAAAGACTATGAGGAGGATTATTATGCAAACTAAGAAATTAACATCTGCAGCACTTTTAATTGCTATTGGTACCTTAAGTGCTCATCTTGTTTATATACCGGCAGGTGTATCCAAGTGTTTTCCGGTGCAGCATGCTATTAATGTTATGGCCGCTGTGCTTTTAGGTACTGATTATGCTGTAACAATTGCTTTTTTAATTTCCTGCTTGAGAAATATGTTTGGTACAGGCAGCTTGCTGGCTTTCCCAGGCAGTATGATTGGTGCTATGCTGGCTGGACTGGCATATAGCCGTTTCCGTAACGTGCCATCAGCTATGGCTGGCGAGGTTATTGGCACTGGTATTATTGGTGGCCTTGTGGCTTGGGTTATTGCCTCTACAGTACTTGGAAGCAATGCTGCTGCATGGTTCTTTATTCCGCCGTTCCTGGTAAGCACATTAGGTGGTAGTGTTATTGCAGGCCTGCTGTTAAAAAGCGGTGTACTGCGCTTTATGGGCTTAACCAGCGGTAAATAATTATGTCCTTTGGCATTATTATTAATTATATTTTGTATACCATTAGTGGTTTTTGCTTTGGTGCCTTTGCGTCACGCTATAGTGTGCTTTCTGCAGCTGCTATTGCAACAAAGTATAGAGAAGAGGGGATTAGTGCAGCCTTTTGCTGTCTGCCCCAGCTGTTGTTTATTTTTACAGCGTTCTTTTTGTTTCCAACATGGTTTATCACTAAAACACCCCTAGGCGGCTTTGTTTACTACTCTGTATTAATTTATTTCTTCAGTAGGGGCTATCGTCAATATGTGAAGAAATAGCAGATGCTCCAAAAGCTTAGCTGAGAGCTTATGATATTGGTAGAAGGATAATTGCAAGACCCATACTGTCATGATAAGCCTGTCTATAGAGAGGAGAATAAAAATGACTGATAAATCAATAGTAGCTAATTTGCCTATTCCTGGTCAGGCTAATGAAAAATATATTCAGCCAATGGCTGATACCTTTAAGGTTTTAAGTGACCCGACGCGCATCAGAATACTGTCTTTGCTAGCAGACAGAGAAATGTGCGTAACAGATATTGCTTTAGCGCTTGATATGACGCATTCTGCTATTTCTCATCAGCTGCGCCTGCTGCGTGCAACAAATCTGGTAAAATTTGTCAAAGAAGGCAAGGAGGTAATTTACTCCTTGGACGATCAGCACGTGCTGCAGCTTTTTGACCAAGCATTAGATCACGTTAAACATAAGATGGGTAACTAAATAAAAAAATGAAGCACTGTCAAAGACTTGGATATAAAAAGTCTTGGCAGTGCTTTTTTATTGCTGATATTATTTTGGTTAGTGAGTATGTTATATATAGATTGGCAATATAAACGGCTTAGCTCATAAAAGAACTAAGCCGTTGTTTTTATACATAATCGAGGGGATTTACTTCTTCGCCGTAGCGATGTACTTCAAAGTGCAGATGGGGGCCAGTGCTGTTGCCGCTGCTGCCTACATAACCGATGATATCGCCCTTTTCGACATAGGAGCCAGAGCTTACGGCTAGAGAGGACATATGGGCATAGGCAGTTTTAAAGCCAAAATCATGGTTGATTTCAATATAGCGACCATAACCGCCATACCAACCAGAAAAGGTTATATAGCCACTGGCTGTAGCATAAACAGGCGCACCATAATTATTGGCAATATCTATACCAGAATGCCAATCAGAGCTATAGCCGTCAAAGGGGTTGCTGCGTCCGCCAAAATAGGAGGAGACATAGCCTCCAGCAGTTGGCCAGACACTGGGAGTGTATTGACGACGATAATTTTCATTTTCGATGGTATTAAGAAGATTTTCCAGGTCTGCAGCTTTGGCATCAGCTTCCTTTTTGATGTTCATTTCCTGCAGCAGGACAATGTCAGTTTGGGTAGCACCAGCAATATTGGGGCCACCAGTGCCTGCAAAGGAAGTAATTTCTTGTTTGGGAGGGAGCTCAGTACCATTTTTCTTCATTTCATTACGAACCTTATCCTCTAGCTTGGAAAGATAAGCCAGCTGTTGTTGGTTCTTTTCGGCAATTTCCTTTAGCTCTTTGATGGTTTGCTCCTGAGCCATACGTGTTTTTTGGAAATCCTCCAAAGCACGCTTTTGAGTTTCGTTAACATGAGCAAAATAACCAAGGACACCAATAGTAACAAGCAGAGAGCATAGCACAGTAGTAAAGGTCCAGGCCGCATATTTTAGACTGGTTTTCTTGAAATGCTTTTTAGTGATAAGAGAGCCGTCTGCAGGTGCAACCCAAAGAGTAAAGGAGTGGTTATTGGTCCACATTTGATGCAGCTTGCGACGGGTTTCATTAATTTGGTTAGATTTTTTCTGCACAGCCAGTTCAACAGAGTTAACCACAGCCTTATAACGGTTCATGGAACGGCGTTTAAATGATGCTGTTTGTAATTTAGCAATTACAAATGCAGTGCGGATATTATTTTTATAACAAGCTACAGCACGACGCTCTAGGTCAGCCTCATGCTTTTTGGCAATAGTTACTGCAGTGTTAACAGCTTCTTCTGCCTGACGCTCCAGTGCAGTTTCTTTTAGCTTAGCACCTTCTACTGCAGTGTTTATGGTTGCAACAGCTTTTTCTTTAGCAATGTCTGCTTCAGATTGCAGCTGAGATTTACAATCAGCAAGTTTTTCAGATACTTCATTTACAAATTTAGTAATTTTTAATTTTATTTTAACTAAATTGTTCTTGATATTTGCAATATCCATAGCTTCTCCTTGAAAATTCATTGTATATGGTTTACGTAGGCATAGAGCCAGTGTCTATAAAAAATCACATCATCCATTTTAAATGTTTTTGCAGATTTAGTCAAATTTATTTTTTGTGAACAATTTACTAAAAACAATATATTTATGCTGTACAAATAAAGAAGCCGCTGTGAATTTATCATTCACAACGGCACTATATTTGATATTATTTTGCTTTAGGTCCTAAGCCATACTTCTTAAGGTAACGATACAGGGTTACACGGCTTACATCCAGCATGTTAGCCAGCTTGGAGATATTGCCACCAGCAGATTTCCATGCGGCAATAAATGCTTCCTTGTCGTACTTCCAGGATTTTTCCAAAGCACGGTCACCAGGCAGCTTGATGTTTTCAGCCTCAATAATGCTGCCAGGAGTATGGAAAAAGGCTTGCTCGATTACGCCCTGCAGCTGTTTGATATTGCCAGGCCAGGAGCAGCTAATAAGGAGGGAAACTGCTTCTGGAGACAAACGCTTGGGCGGCAGGCTGTGCTGAGCAGACATTTCTGCCAGAATATGGGTAGCGATAACCTCGACGTCTTTAACACGCTCACGCAGAGGCGGAACGCGCATGGTGGTATCAAGAACAAGCTCGTACAGCTTGTGAGAGAACAAACCTTTATCGGCCAAACGCTTCAGATTGGAGTCACAGGCCGCAATTACACGTACATTAAATTTGCGAGTAGAGGTTGTACCATTAGGATTTTTGGTGGTAATGCCATAGGTCAATGCATCGGCTAATTTGTCGCCCATTTCTACAGGAAGCTTTTCTACCTCGTCCAGGAAGAGGGTGCCTCCCATAGCTAATTCTAGCTTACCAGCAATTTGTTGGTCGCCTTCGCCCTTGCCAAAGAAATCTGCCATAAGCTCCTTGATAGGTGCGTTATAGCATTTGATAGCAATTAACGGTGCTGCGGCGCGGGGGCTGGCCTGGTGGATACCATGTGCAAGGCGCTGCTTGCCAGTACCAGGCTCACCTTGAAGCAGAATATTGTGGTCTGTACGGGCAACACGGCTTGCTTTGTGTTGCAAAGCAAGGAACTCGCTGGTTTCACCAACCATGCTGTATAGGCTATAACGGCTGCTATAACCAGTAGCATGAGCAATGGTGGTCTTTAAATCTTCAATAGACATGGACAGCACTAGCGCGCTTTCTACTTCACTACCAACCTTGATAGGCATAACAGTAGTAATATCTTCATAGGTTCTGTCCTGAGTAATCCAGGTAATCTCACGGCGCTGAGTAGGAATGCCCTGTAATGCCTTTTTGACAGGAATATGCTCGTAGTTTAGGAAAACATCCTCTAGGTTTTCGTGACCATCTAAGCGCTTTTGACCATTTTCATTGCAATACTTAACATTGCCATCCTTATTAATCCAATAAACGGAAACGGGAAGCTGCTCCATCATAATTTGATTGATAGTCCAACGCTCAAGCATAGTCAGATGCTGTTCTACGGAGTATTTCATAGTCAGCAGCAGGCTGAGTAATAAGTCATAGGGAAGGTCTCTTTGGTCTAAGGAGAAGAAAGAGATAATGTAACGGATTTTGCCATTTACGCAGATAGGTGCAGAGCAGGCGTCGCCAGAATGACTATCCTTAATCCACATTTCTGGGCCAAACATCAGGAAGGGAACATTATGCTCGCGGGCAATGGAAATGCTGGAGGTACCAACATCCTCCTCCAAAACACGCATACCTTGGATATCTTCAATTACACGCTGAAAGAAGGGGAGTGCGTAGTTTTTGATAACATAGCCATTTTCATCAATCAGCAGCATGCTCAGATTATGAATATTGAAATGCTGCTTGCTTTGCTCGTACAGGCCGTCTACATATTTTACAATGAATTCATGGGTTTTTTGATGTGCAACAATCTGTTCTTTGCTCAGCTTATTGATTTTGGGCATAGTTTCATGGGGCAGATTCATAGCGCGGCAACGCTGCCAGGATTCTGCAACCCATGGATGCACGTTAGGGTCAACAATACCCTCATCCATAAATTTTTTGTAATAAGAAGCTAATTTCTCTTTGTTACGTCTCTCTCTAATCATACACCTTATACCTCCATCAGCTCCTAGGAGCTGCTATTATCTTACGTTATTTTACCTCGCCATTATCAATCAGTACACGGCGAGCTCCGTAATATCGGGACTTCCAATAGGTATCCTGTAGGGATACAAGAGCAACACCCTTGGATGTGGTGGCACTCCAAAATTTTCCGTCGCCTGCGTAGATGCCAACATGGGATGCGCCGGCAGCGTAGGTGGTGAAAAATACTAGGTCTCCAGGCTTAAGCTGGCTTTGGGTGACGAAGATTCCGAGTAATGCTTGTTCGTCAGCCACACGGGGCAGCGTAGCCTTGCTTTTTTGGAAAACATATTGTACATAGCCAGAGCAGTCAAAGCCCTTGGGAGTAGTACCACCAAAAACATAGGGGACACCTTTATGCTTAGAGGCTGCTTTGACAATATCCGTGCCCTTGACCTTGCTGATGCCTTCTTTGGTAAAGGCAACCCAATTCAGCTTGCGATATGTTTTATCATCAAGCTTGCCAGTGGCTTTAAGGTCGTTTTCCTTTTGAAATTTTTTAAGGGCGGATTCCGTAGCTTCTGACATATGGCCATTAGGAGCTTTTTTGCTATAGCCTAAAAGCTGTAGCTTTTGCTGCGCAACCTTAGTGCGCCAATCACTGGCAGCTTTTGTCTGTTTATTTGCTTTGGCCGTTTTATGCTCCTTTTTGGCTTTCTTTTCAGAGTTCTTTTTATCTTTATTATTCTCTTTAGCTTCTGCTTTAGGGGTATCAGCATCCTGCTTGCTTACCTTGGGCGCAGAAGGAACTTTTTGCTGATGAACCGTGACTGCGTCAGCTTTTTTTGTGCTGATTTTGGGCAGGGGTGGCAAAGCTTTTCCGGAAGCAGAAACAGGTACATTACTGACAATGACCTCTGCCTGCCTGGGAGTTACCTGTTCCCTTGCTAGTGCTATGTGCGGCAGGCTGCCGAGGCATGCCGCAGTTAAGAGTATTCCTAGAAAAGCTTTGTTCATACTATCACCTGACTAATTTATTTAGCTGTAATTGTAAATATCCCAGGATTTCAGTTTACTGAGCTCCTGAATGCACAAGTCTATATCCTTAAGCAGACGGTCCTTTTCTTTAGGCAGAGTTGCTGCTAGAGGAATATAATTGGAAACATGGTTGCTTCTAAACAGACAATGATGGTCCTCGGGAAGGTTGATATGCTCCATCATCAGATGCAGCTCCTGCATAAGGCCTGCAGGAGAAAGAGGATTGAACTTGCCTGCTTCGTACTGGTCTAGCAGCTCACTACCACGATAAAGCATAAGGCAGAGAGCGCTGACCATATTAGGCTTAATAATATTGATGGCTTCTGCAGTTGCTAAAGCGTGACGAGCACTGCCCTCCACACCTGCGATACCTAAAATTACCATCATGGAAAGCTTCATACCGCTAGCGGTAACACGACGACCCGCCTCGATAGCTTCTTCAGCGTTAACGCCTTTATTCACAGCCTTCAGGGTAGCATCGTCACCGGTTTCCATACCATAGTACAAAAGCTGTAGGCCAGCCTCCTTTAGCTGACGCAGCTCCTCCTCGCTTTTACGGAGAATGTCCTTAGGCGCTGCATAGGAGGAAACTCTTTGCAGCTTAGGAAATTGTTCGCGTAGTGCCTGCAAAATCTTCAGCAGCTTGGCAGTAGGTAATACTAAGGCATCACCATCAGCTAAGAATACACGACGAACTTTATTTTTACCATAGTAAGCCGCCTGTGCAATTTGGCGGGAAATTTCTTCATCTTTGAGTATTTGGAACGGCACGCCACGATACATATTGCAATAGGTGCATTTATTATGGGCGCAGCCACGAGTAACTCTTAAAATAAAGCTTTGAGCTTCACTGGGTGGGCGAAAAACAGGGGTATCATAATTATCAAAAAACATGGTAATAGTCTCCTTTATTCTCACAATTTGAATCATCTGGCGCCAGTGAGTTCAGGAAATAGTGTAAAGATTAATACACTTTTTTAGTTCTTTTATACTAGTATTATACTAGATTTTTTTCAATTTGTAACGTGTAAATGAAAACTTTTTGTTACTTTTCTTACAAAGAATTTGTGAATTTTAACGGGAGTGTAATATATAGTATACTAAAAATATGGAAATAGAGTTATCTATTAGCTTTATAATTGACAGTGTAAGGTTTTATGGATAAACTAGGCTTATAAATGTAAATTAAAAGGCTTATTGGTTTAAGGAATCCAGCCTTTGCTATACATTGAGCAAGGGGATAAGTCTAAATGATAAGTAGCTAGATAAAAACAGCTTATGATTTGGCAGGGTATAAAAACTTTATGAGCCATAAATGTTGATAATAAGGAAGTGAGATATATGCTTGAACAATTTGCGAGAACGGAGCTGCTTTTAGGAAGAGCTGCCTTAGATAAGCTGCGTCAATCCCATGTGGCAGTTTTTGGCATTGGTGGTGTAGGCGGTTATACGGTAGAGGCGTTGGCACGTAGTGGTGTAGGACACTTCACTTTAGTAGATAGTGATACAGTAAGTATTACCAATCTGAATAGACAAATTATAGCGTTACAGGAAACAGTAGGCCAATACAAGGTAGATGTTATGGCAGAGCGTATTCATAGCATAAATCCTGATGCTGTAATAGAAGTGCATAAATGCTTCTTTCTGCCTGAAAATCAGGAGCAGTTTGATTTTTCTAAGTATGATTACGTAGTAGATGCAGTAGATACTGTAGCGGCAAAAATTGCTATCGTTATGCAGGCTAAGGAGGAAGGCGTTCCTGTTATCAGCAGCATGGGCGCTGGCAATAAAATGAATCCTGCTATGTTTGAGGTAGCAGATATTTATAAGACATCTGTTTGTCCTTTAGCAAGAGTAATGCGCCAGGCTATGAAAAAGCGCAACGTTAAGCATTTGAAGGTAGTTTATTCTAAGGAGCTACCCTTAAAGCCTGCTCCTGAAATGGCTGTTGCCTGCGCAGAAGAAGGCGTGCAAAAGCGTAGCCTGCCCGGAAGTATAGCCTTTACTCCCTCTGTAGCAGGTCTTATCCTAGCCTCAGAGGTGGTCAAGGACTTAGTGGATTATCATCCGCAGTACGAATAAAGGTATTGGGTAATAGCTATTTATATATTGTTAGTAGCGAGGCTGAAATTTGTATTGCAAATATGTACTTATCAATGGTTGTAAGGAAACTTTGCATTAAGAGCGATGGTAATTGAGGATATGTTTTTACTCGTTATCAATGAAGAATATTGGTTGTGAATAAAAAATGTAAAAAGGCGCTAATTTGAGAAAATACTCAAATTAGCGCCTTATCTTTGTTTATGAAGCTAGTTTTGTCCCAGTTTCTTTTGGTGTGTGGAGTTATTAATTACATAACACCTGTAACTATCTTTTGTTCTACAGCTTTATTTGTAGTCTGTGCTTTTTTGTTGGCAAGTAATCCAGCTTGTGTTTTTAGACGCTGACGTATTTTGGCAATAAGGCTGTCTGACTCAACAACTTTTACTAAGTGCCCCATGCCTAAAATGCGAATCAAGAGCTCTATTTCATCAGTCTTATAATAGGTAATAGTCATTTTATAGACAATAAGGCTTTTTGCTTGGCTAATAGTTTGCTTTTTTTGTACAGCTTCACGCTGAAAGATGCAGGAGCTTTTATCCTTTCTTGCAAATTCTACCTCCTTTTCATAATCAGAAAAGGCTATAAGAGCGCGCTGTAGAGCGTTACGAGAATCATAAATTTCAATTACTGCAGTAAGCTTATTGGGCTTTAGCTTGCGTGCTTCCATGAGCTCTTTAGCAGGAATTGGATATACAGATTTGCAATTATCCTTTATATTACTCATATTATATATTCCGTATGAGCCATTGGTGACTGCTAATAGTCTGAACTTATCATTTTTGGGAGAGTATTCAATACGTAAGGGTATAACGTTTTCTACAGTATATAAGCGATTATCTTTGTTTGCCAAATAATCAAAGCTCAGATAACGGTGTTTTTTTAGAGCATTGAGGACTGTGTAGAAATTGCTTTGATAAAGCTGGCTACTATAATCATCGCCATCGGTAAACTGGTCAAAGCAAACTACTGTATCGGCATTGTAAAGGGGCGTATACTCCTGCAGGCTTTGGCACAGCTTTTTTTCTTCTGCCACACTTACAAAGAGCTTGAAGCGCGGGTCCTCGGAAATAGTGCGTAGCCAGCGTTTTTCCAGACTAGTCTGGGGACGGGTTACATTGCTGAGGGTGGTAGTATAATTTCCGGATTCGTCCTTTTTGAACAAATGCCACAGCTTATAAAGCTTGCCGTGGATTTCGTTGTAGCGGGTATTGATTATCTCTTCAGCGCGGTTATCTGGATTGTCGCTATAGTTATCGTCAAGCAAGTCCTGATATTTACTATATATTGATTCATCAGTAATAATATTTCTGATGCCTTTACCACTGATGGACTTATTTTCAGGATTAGCCTTATCATATTTGACAGCTGAGTTAATGATTTTACGCACTGTTTTGAAGTAACCGCTATAGATTCTATGAAAAAGAGGATTAATATTTTGAGCTTTAGACATTTTTTCCCTCCTCTCGGTAGATATCATACATGGAATTCATACATTGTATATCCTTAAAGAATTTTTCCTCAAGAGCTTTATCCTCAAAACTGATGCTTTCGATGCGTGTTATGTAGCTTCTCAGCCAGGGGAACATTTCGCCCGGGTTAAAGAGTTTGATGGTATAGGTAGCTGTTTGCGCTTCATCGTCATAGATAAGCTGTCCTTGACGCTTTTCACGCTCCAAACGATTTTTGATGAAGAATTCATTGCTGCCTATATGAAAGACCACTTCGACACCTGTGGGCTGAGGGTAATCCTCTTTATAGAGGGTTGTGGACATGCTCCAGATATATTTGGTAAAGCTGTCGCTGTCTTTTAATATTTCGTCAAAGTTGATACAGCAAAGTATCTTTTTATCATCCGGCTTTTGCATTTCAGCTTTAACCCTACCTAAACGCTCTGCTTCAGGCAAGGTAGTGACGTCTTTGATTTTGAAGACATTATCCAGCATGAAGAAGTCGTAACGCTGCTTGGAGCAATAGTAGGCTAAAAGATAGGTACGTCCAGAATCAGTACTGCGATAAATTTTTAAGGGCAGTACTATTTCATTTTTTGTACCGATAAAGGTGTTATTAGGCTTACAGAGATTTAGGTTTACCAGCTTGTGATAATAGATAGCGTCTAGCAGCTGGTAAACAATTTCTGTATTGATGGCCTGAGCAATGTAATGATGCTTAAAGACAAAGGGAGAATCTTGCTGCTCCTCCTGCAGGTCAAGAAGGGTACTGCCAAAAAAGCCGATGTTTCCTGCCTCGGAAAAATATTGAATAGCAGAAAGAGTATCATCAGTCAAGTGGATGCTGCTATTTAAAACATAGGTTAGAGGCTTATTTTTGGTAATCCTTAGTAGACCTAGCTTTACATATTCATCAAGAATATAGCGGAGCTGGTCCTCGGTTATGACGGATGAAGGGTAGATTTCTGAATAATTATTGTCCAGAATATTTAGCATTTCCTCTTTAGTGTATTCCTTGGGAACAAATTTTGCCTTGCTGCCTGTGCCGATCTTTTGCTCACAAAAAAGACTGATGGGCTGATGTGCCTTGCAGGAATAATTGCCGTTGGAAAATTTAATAATATTGTCTACTGTGCTAAGCTCTGCCGCAACGCTTTCGGGAGTAGGGTTTTGGTAGAAGCAGATGAAGCCTTCTTCATCCATAAGTGTATCAAGAGTATATTGTTCATTGGGTATCAAGGCCTTGATTAAAAGAGAGCTATCAGCAAAGGAATAGGTTTTGCTGTTCTTGTCATAATTAATCAGCTTTTGGTCCACATAATGCTGTAGTATTGTTTCAGAATCATTTTCAATATAATCGTCGAAAACATTTTCCTTGTAGAAGTAATCGTTGTTAAGGATATGGAGAATTTTAGTTTTGGATACACCTTCTGGATGCTCGCGGAGCAGGTCCATAAGGTAAAAATGCATGGTCATCTGTATGGATTTAAATGAACGAGTTTTTAAGGGCATGTAGAAGGGATTGCTAGGAACCTCATGTGCGTCCAGCTTTAAAAAGTGAACATATTCAGTTTTATCCTTCCTAGTGCTGTGGGAAAAGCTGTTCAGCCAGTTGTCAATTCTACGCAAATAGTCGGCATAGGTAGAGCTGGTGACTGCATTACCTTTCTTCTGCTTGTTATCTTTATTTTTGTTTTCAAGAAAATCTGAACGACGCTTATAGCCATAGATAAAAAAACTTCTAATATAGCTACGTGCTGTTTGAAAGCTTTGGATTAGTTCCTCGTGTGATGACGCCATCTGCATAACCCTCCTAGTCTATTTTTAATGCAGCTTCAACCCATGCTACAGTAAAGGTAGTATTACTATATTATAGCATAGTAAGCTGGAGTTGATGAGCTGAACTATGTCAATATTGGAAGATGGATTTGTATTCTGGTTGTTTACAATATTTGTCAATTAAGGATTGGTTGCTGCTATCTTCTGTTTTCTGCAAACATTTTGGGATATAGGTAATGATAATAAAGGAGCTGCCGATTTTGCCGACAGCTCCTAAAAGTGTTGTTTCGCAAATTTGTTTTGGGAGTTTTTGTGCTACTAGGTTTATTCCTTAGTTCTAAATGAGTGGAATCCTGTGTAAGCAGTGATGTTTATTATGGAAGACTTGTGTAGGCTATGCCTTCAACTTTTGGGGCAGTACATAGGCTACAGCCATGAATACCAGGCTTAAAGCCAGCAGTCCCTCGTGACCAATGGTCAGCACAGAGGGAATATTAGGCGCAATTTTGAAAAGGGTTACCTTACCCATATCCATTGCATTGTAGAGGCCGGTGCTAACCCACCAGCCATAGCTGAGGGAGAAGAGCCACGCACCCGCAAGACCACCAACTACTACGCCTAGGGTTTTGATTTTATTGGCATAGGTGAAGGAAGCCAAAGCAGTACCAGGACAGTTGCCAATGGCGCCGAAGCCCAGACCGAAGATGGCTCCGCCAAGAACAACGGCTGCATTCATAGCTTTAATGCTGAAATGACCAGTGTTGAAAAATCCCATCATGTTAGCTGCTGCAATGAGGGCGCCTGCAAAGCCTATAGCAAAGAGGATGGTTTTCATTACTGTGAAATCTTCTAAGCGAAGCATTGCGCGGATGTTTTTTCTATATGCTGCGCCTGCGTTGTAGAGAGCGAAGCCGAATAGGCCGCCTAGCAGCATGGCTAGAATAATCTTAGTCATAGTTATTTACCTCCTTGGTACAGCTTTTTGATAATCAGTGCAGTGGGAATGGCAGTGGCAAAAACGGCTGCTGCAAAAACGTAGCCGCTGATGCTGCTTTGGCTCATACCGCTCATCATATGACCGCTAGTGCAGCCACCTGCCATGCGGGAGCCGTATAAAATAAGGGCACCGCCTAAAGCGCCAATGAAGAATTGTCTAGTTGCGCTAACATTAGTTTTTTCTAAAGCTGCTTCAGCTTCATATTCATCTTCTCTTTTTCTAAACTTGCTGGCAATAAAAGCACCTGCTGGAATTGCCAAAACAAAGATGAAATCATAGTTCATGGGATTTTGCATGGAGTTAATCAGCTTGCCCTTACTTTTAGCATAGTACTCATTGCTGCTAGTCCACTTACCAGGCTCAATCTCTTGCACTATTTGGGAATCAACCTTGCTGTGCATTAAACCAGAGAACATGGAAAATTGGGTAGAAACACCAACGGGCTTTACTAGCAGTGCCGCCAGAAAGAATACAAAACCTAATAATAATGCTTTGGGTAACCATTTTTTATTCATTATATATAACCTCCTAAAGTATTTTTCGTTTTCCTTGAGTATAGTTTATCAGCTTTATAGGATTATATAAGTGACTAAGTCACTTTAAAGAATGGCTTTCCAAGTATTTTTAAGAAAATTTGACGAATATTTATAATTATCTTATGATTGGAGTAAGATATTGAGGTTATTTTGAGTTTTATAGCTATGCTTTCGTGTAGCTGCATAGTTTGTGAACAAGGTTAAGATAACTGAGTATTTATATTGTAAAAAGTGCAAGTGAAGCATTTTTTAGTAAAAGCTGCTAATATTGCAGAGATGTATATATTTGGTTTTGTATTGGTAGAATGAATGCTTTAAGCATATTATTTACATTTATTGAAATGATTAATATATAAAAGGAATGATGAAGATGGCAATGGAGTGTGCACAGGTTTTTGAAGAATATTTTCCTTTTTGGGATAAGCTTACCACGTCTGAACAGGAGCAGCTGTGTCGAAATGCGCAGATGGTAAAATATGCTAAAGGTCAAAACGTACATGGCGGAAATGTGTGTACAGGTATGATTATTGTAAAGACAGGCTGCCTACGTGCTTATATGCTATCTGAGGAGGGACGTGAGATTACTTTGTATCGTTTGCGTCCAGGTCAGATTTGCATGCTTTCAGCTTCCTGCGTGCTGCAAACTATAACCTTTGATGTCTTTGTAGATGCGGAGGAGGACAGTAAGTGTTATTTGATTAATGGTCCTGCCTTTAAGGATTTGTCTGAGCGTAATCTGTTGGTAAAAAATTATGCCTTAGAGACTGCGGTTGGCCGTTTTTCTGATGTTATGTGGGTAATGCAGGAGATTCTTTTTATGAGTATGGACAGACGTGTGGCCAAATTCCTTTTAGAGGAGGCTGGCGATGGCGCTGTAGTTAAGCTTACTCATGAACAAATTGCTAAATATATGGGTACTGCCAGAGAGGTTATTTCTCGAATGGTTAAATATTTTGTGGCTGAGGGCGTGATAACTAGCTCCAGAGGCTCGATTAATATTACAGATAAGACGAAGCTGCGCAAGCTGGCAGAGTAAAAAGAAATAAGCCGTTGTCCCAGGAAGAGAGGAATGGGACAACGGCTATTTCTCTATATTAGCTCCCCAGCTATTTAGCTAAAGCTTGCTCACAGGCAGCTATTACCATTTCACAAATAGTAGGATGGGGATGGATTACTGCGCCTAATTCAGCTACAGTCAGCTCCTGCTGTACCGCTAGCGTTAGCTCGGCCAGCATATCAGTTGCGCGGGGACAAACCAGCTGTGCGCCTAAAAGTATACCACTTTCAGCTGCACAAACCAGCTTTAAGTATCCGCTTTCGCTGCCTTCTATCAGGCATTTGCCATTAGCACCTGTCAAGGCTTTGCCACATTTCACGGCGATGCCTTGGACTTTGGCTTCCTCTTCGGTTATACCGACGGAGGCGATTTCTGGATTGGTGTAAACGCAGCTAGGAACAACTGCTTCATCAATAGCAGGCTCATTACCTAAAATAAGGTCTACTACGTTTTTACCCTGAGCAGAGGCCACGTGTGCTAATTGGATGTTGTGTGCCTTTGCATCACCAATAACGTACATATTGGGAATGCTGGTACGTCCCTGTGCATCGCCTATAATAGCACCGCGGTCCATTTCAGGAGCACAGCCATCGGTAAAGAGGCCTGCTGTATTGGCACGGCGGCCTGTTGCAACAAGTACGCCGCAGCCTTCAACAGTGGATTCTACGCCTTTTTTATCAACATAGGTAACAGTCATTTTACCGGGTTGGCCAGTGATGGAGGTTACATTAACCTTAGTCTGGATGTTGGCGCCTTGTTTTTTCAATAGCATGGTGAGGCGTTGAGCGATTTCCTTATCCATAGGCGGTAAAATGTGGTCTGCCAGCTCTAAAATGGTTACCTTGCAACCCAAGGGAAGATAAATGGAAGCACATTCCACGCCGATAACACCGCCACCAATGACGATAAGTGAATCAAGGTTTTTGCCACCGTTTTCCAAAAGCTCATTACTAGTGTACACACCATCTAAATCGTGACCAGCGATAGGTGGTACAAAGGGAACGGAGCCTGTGGCGATAATTATATCATTTGCTTCGTATACTTCACCATTACAGGTGATTTGTTTTGCCCCTGTTACCTGAGCTGCGCCTTCAATAACAGTAACCTTGCTCATTTTCATCAGCTTGGCAATCCCTTGGCGCAGGCCTTCTACAATCTTAGCCTTGCGCTCGTGGATGGCTGCAAAGTCGTAGGCAAGACCATCTACCTTAATGCCAAGCTCAGCAGCCTTAGCCATATGGCTATAGGCCTCGGCGCTGTGGAGGAGGGCCTTGGTGGGAATGCAGCCTCGATTAAGGCAGGTTCCACCCAGCTGGGCCTTTTCAAATAGTACAACATTCAGTCCGGCAGCACCAGCCTTGGCAGCAGCTTCGTAGCCACCAGGACCGCCACCGATAATTGCCAGATCGTATTTCATAATATACCTCGTTTTATTCCTTCCGCAAAAGCAGGTTGGTAATATCTTGAGCAATAGTTTGTTGCTCTTGGCCTTGAGGCTGCAGTGCCTGCATTAGCATATTTGGCTCAAGAAAACAGTTTTGGAGCAGTGCAGGAATTTGCTGTAGATAGTCTGCTGCCAAACCGTCCGACCAGAGGAGTACTTCAGCTAAAGTATTGTTCCTGATAGTATAGTCTAAGCGTATTAGGCCCCAGTCAAAGCGTGCTTCGACGGAATGCTCTAGCTTAGTTTGTTTGCCGTAGCGCCAGGATGGTGCTGCAAATTTAAGGCAGCTTTGCTGTAAGGCTTTGGCATCAATAGCTGCAGAGGCAAGCTCCTGCACAGGCAAGCCATAGACTTCACCAAAGGCTTGCTTTAAAGCTTCTTTAAGGAAGGAAATACTTATATTGGGATTAAAGTCTTTAAGATTAGCTACGCGGGAACGGACGGATTTAACACCCTTAGCCTGTAGCTTTAGTGGAGATACCTGCAGATAGCGAGCCAGAGGCTCTGTGTTAACATCTACCATTAGGGTTCCATGGTGGTAGCTGGTTGCGCCTGTATGGTAGTAGGCGTGACCGGAAAACTTTTTGCCATCCACTGTTAAGTCGTTACGACCGTTACGCACTGCTTTGATTTTTGCACTTTGTACGGCGCGGAGGATGACCTCTGTTTGCTTGTCCACATCAAAATCAACAGATGGAACAAGAAAAGTAAAGTTTAGATTACCTAAATCATGGTATACTGCGCCACCGCCGGAAAGGCGGCGTACTAGCTGACCTCCATCTGTCTCTAGTGCCTGATAATTGCATTCACTAGGAGCGTGTTGGTTACGTCCTATGACTACAGTATGCTTATTTTGCCATAGATAGAGGATGCATTGACCTTCGCGGACATGCTGCAGCAAATATTCTTCTAAGGCTAGATTGTGGATGGGATCAGTATTATTAGTGTCTATTACAAAAAGCTCTTTAATCATATCGCATTTTGGAGGAGTGGCTATCTGCTGTATTTAGTGCGGCTGTGCATACAGCAGATAGCCGTCTATCTATATGTATGGAGAGAATCAAACATTAAAGTTATAGCGGAGCACTGGCTTACGGGCAGCCTGTACCTCGTCAGGACGGCCGATGTAGCAGTTATGAGGTGCAGTGTGGAGAGATTCTGCATCTGTACGTGCTTCCTCCAAAATTTTGAGGAAGACATCTGCTGCTGCATCCAGGGTTTCCTTGCTTTCGGTTTCTGTAGGCTCCACCATCAGTGCTTCATGTACGATTAAGGGGAAGTACATTGTAGGCGGATGCATACCAAAATCCAAAAGACGTTTGGCAACGTCCATAGCAGAGACACCGGTTTCGTGTTTAAGCTTGTCTAGGCTCATAACGAACTCATGCATGCAGGGAACGTTATAGGCCATATCATAGCTATATTTTAGCTTGCTCATCAGGTAATTGGCGTTTAAAACTGCACCTGCAGATGCAGCAGGAATACCTTCCTTACCTAAGGTCAGTACGTATGTCAGAGCGCGAACAACTACGAGGAAATTGCCGTAGAAGCTGCGGACACGTCCCATAGATTTTTTTGGAGCTGTAAATGCAAAGCCGTTTTCAGCCTTAATTACTCTAGGAGTAGGCAGGAAGGGCTCTAAAAATTTTTTACAGCCTACGGGACCGCTGCCAGGACCACCACCGCCGTGGGGAGTGGAGAAGGTTTTATGTAAATTAAGATGTACGCAGTCAAAGCCCATATCGCCAGGGCGTACATGTCCCATGATGGCATTAAGGTTAGCGCCGTCGTAGTAGCACAGGCCGCCTGCATCATGGACTATTTTGGTGATTTCTAAAATATTAGGATCAAAGAGACCAACTGTATTGGGGTTGGTCAGCATCAGACCTGCGGTATCAGGACCAACGGCCTTGCGCAATGCCTCTAGGTCCACACCGCCGTTTTCGTTAGAGGGGATAGAAACAACCGTGAAGCCTGCCATTACTGCAGAGGCAGGGTTGGTGCCATGAGCAGAGTCAGGTACGATAATTTTAGTACGAGCGGTATCTCCGTTAGACAGGTGATAGCCACGCATCAGTAGCAAACCTGTGTATTCGCCATGGGCGCCTGCTGCCGGCTGAAAGGTCATACCATCCATGCCAGTAATTTCGCATAGCAGCTGCTCAGCTTCGTACATTACCTCTAAGCAGCCCTGAGCTGTTTCTACAGGCTGAAGGGGATGGATATCTGCAAAGCCTGGTTGATTAGCCATAGCCTCGTTAACGCGGGGATTGTATTTCATAGTGCATGAGCCCAAGGGGTAAAAGCCATCGTTGACACCATGGGTTTGCTTCATTAGCTTAGTATAGTGACGACCTAAGTCTATTTCAGCAATTTGGGGTAGCTTGGGAGCCTCACTGCGCAGCAGCTTGCTGTCAAATGCTACTTCAGGTACATCACAGATTGGTAGCAGGCTTTCCTTGCGGCCAGCCTTACTGATTTCAAATAGAAGCTCCATTATGCACACACCTCCTTCACTAAGGTCAGCAGCTTATCCATAGCGGCTTTGCTGTTAAGCTCGGTGCAGCACCATAGCAGCTTATCTTCTACAGGCAAAGGACCAAGGATGTTGTGTGCTGCTAAATGCTCATTCAGCTTAGCTGCATCCACAGGGCAGCTGGTTAAAAATTCATTGAAGAAGGGGCCGTCAAAGGACAGCTCAAAGCCAAGCTTATTTAGCTCAGCAGCCAGATAGTGGGCATGACTAGCGCTAGAAACAGCGGCCTGCTTTAAACCATCAGGGCCCATAGCAGCTAAATATACAGAAGCAGTCATAGCACACAAGGCCTGATTTGAGCAAATATTAGAGGATGCCTTTTCGCGGCGGATATGCTGCTCTCTTGCCTGCAGGGTGAGGACGAAGCAGCGTTTGCCGTTGGCGTCTACGGTTTCACCAACAATACGACCGGGCAGCTTGCGCATCATTGCTTGCTTACAGGTCATAATGCCAAGATAAGGACCGCCAAAGCTTAAGGGCATACCTAAGGGCTGGCCTTCGGCAATGGCAATATCAGCGCCTAGCTCGCCAGGAGTTTTCATTAGGCCCATAGAAATAGGATTTACGCTCATAATGGCCTTAGCACCTGCTGCGTGAGCTGCTTCAATAATAGTAGCAGCGTCCTCGATTTGACCAAAGTAGTTGGGGCTTTGGATATATACTGAAGCAGTAGTAGGCTCTAAAGCAGCCTTAAGTGCTTCAATATCAGTTGTATAGTTCTTTGCAGGTACAACAGTAAGTGCTACATTGCGGCTGGAGCAATAGGTTTTTAAAAGCTCGATGGTCTGCGGGTCGGCAGCACCAGAAACAATTACAGTGGTGCGTTTGCGTTCCTGACACATAAATACAGCCTCAGCAGCGGCAGTGGCGCCGTCATAAACAGAAGCGTTGGAAACATCCATGCCCATCAGCTCGCACATTTGAGTTTGGTATTCAAAGATGGATTGTAGCACGCCTTGACTGATTTCAGCCTGATAGGGAGTGTAGGCTGTAACAAATTCCTCTTTGGAGGTAATAGTTTTAACGATTGCGGGAATATAGTGCTTGTAAGCGCCTGCGCCGCGGAAAACACTGCTAAAGCGTTTGTTTTTTTCGGCTAAAGCAGTCATTTTTTCTGTAACCTCAAGCTCAGTAAGGCCTTCAGGAAGGTTTAATTCTTTAAGCCTTACATCCTCAGGTACTACGGCAAACAAATCATCCATAGCTTGCATACCGCAGGCGGTCAGCATTTCCTGCTGCTCGGCAGCGGTAGCGGGAATGTAGCTTCCCATAATTTACGCCTCCTCAGCACAAACCTGTTCGTATTGAGCAGCGTCAAGCAGCTCTTCGGTGTCGGATACGTTTTCAACCTTAATCAGCCATGCATCATAGGGAGCCTCGTTAATAAGAGCGGGGTTGTCTAAAAGCTCTTCGTTTACAGCTGCTACAACGCCGGTTACAGGGCTGAAAACATCGGATACAGCTTTAACGGATTCTACGTCAGCAAAGGTTTCGCCAGCAGCAACATCATCGCCCTCTTGCGGCAGGTTAACGAAAACTAAATCGCCTAATGCGTCTTGGGCAAAATCACTCAGGCCGATAACAACCATACCGTCTTCTTCTTTAATCCATTCGTGAGATTTAGTATATTTTAATTCTTCAGGAATCATAGCCATGATAAAATCCTCCTCAATTTTTATTATTCTTAGTTATGTAAGTTTTTAGCGTTTGTAAAAGGGCAGAGGGATAATTTCGCAAGCAATGCGACGTCCACGTACATCAACCTCTACTGCGGTACCTACCTCTGTATGACCAATCTCTAAGCGTGCCATAGCAATAGCCTGTCCAATGAAGGGGCAGTGGGTTCCGCTGGTGGTATGGCCAATCTTGGTATCACCAATAAAGACATCCTGATGCTCGCGGACAATACCACGACCTGTAACCTTTAAGCCTACGCGCATAAACTTGGGCTCGCCATAGGCCTCCAAAGCGGTTTTGCCGATGAATTCTGTCTTGTTCATCTTAATGCCAAAGCCTAAATCAGCTTCAAAGGGATTGATTTCTTCATCCATTTCGTGACCATACAGGGGCATTGCAGCCTCCATACGCAGGGTATCACGGGCACCTAAGCCACAAGGAATAAGGCCAAACTCCTCGCCTGCCTCACGCAGCAGCTTCCATAAACGCTCTGCATTTTCTGCAGCGGTATAAATTTCGTAGCCAAACTCTCCAGTGTAGCCAGTACGGGAAATAATGCAGTCCATACCCTGTACGTCCACATGACGCTCACATGTATAGTATTTTTGCGGCAGCTTAGCCGGATCAACCAGCTTAGCCATAATATCGGCAGCCTTAGGACCTTGAAGTGCAACCTGAGCCAGGCTATCAGAGATATCCTCGGCCTTGGTGCCTTCTAGAAGGTTGGCCTTCATATGCTCAAAATCCTTATGGCGATTAGCAGCGTTAACTACTACAAAGTATTCCTCCTCGCCAAATTTGTAGACGATAAGGTCATCAATTACGCCGCCGTGTTCATTGCACATAACGCTATAGCGGACGCGGCCAACGGTCATATTAGTAAAATCGTTGGTCAAAAGGTGGTTGAGGGTAGCAAGTGCAGTGGGGCCTGTAAATAAAATTTCGCCCATGTGGGATACGTCAAAAAGACCGCATTCCTGGCGTACTGCCATATGCTCCTTAATAACGCCTGTTTTGTATTGAACAGGCAGCAGGTAGCCAGCAAAGGGTACTATTTTACCGCCTTCGGCTACATGCACATCATAAAGAGATGTCTTCAATTCCATGTAAAAGCTCCTTTCATGATATATGGCTTGCTGGGGAAGCCTGTTTTTAGATAAAAAAAGGGCACAAACCCCCGTTAGGTGAGAGTTTGTGCCTCTGTACTAAACCTGAAAGATTCTCTGCATATGCAGATTGCTTCTTTGGTGCGTTAATAGCTCTCCAGAGTTTCGTCCGAAGCCGGTCCTTTTGCCTGAGAGTTCTTGCGTCCCCTTCGGCGCTGCAAAGCAGTCTCTCCCGGTTTCATCATCCGAATGTTGAGTCAATATAAGTTTTTTATCAGCGAAATTTGGCTGATTTTATGTTCATTATAGCTCAATTTGTTAATGTGTCAAGATGCATGAGCATAAATTTTTTTGCTTAAAGTATGGGACGATTTTTGCCCGCTAAGGACGGGGTTGTTGAGAATATAGGCGAAATCAAGGGAGATGGGTGAATTGATGTTATAGAAAATGCTTAAAAATTTTTTGCGAAAAAAAGGCGGTTGTTTTTGTTTTTTGGGGAAAAGTGATAAAAAGCTAACAAAAAAGACACGAATCGTAGAAATAGGATTCGTGTCTTTTACTTTTTTACCGGAGTGGAGTAACGTTGAGGGCTAGGTAACCATTGCGACCACGGGCAAGGTCATACATTACGATGTCACCATCGCTAAGCGTCCGAAACCCCTTCATGCGTATGGCTGTGTAATGTACAAAGGCATCCTCGAATTCGTTTACCACAATGAATCCAAACCCTAGCTCAGGGTTGAACCATCTCACCGTTCCGATAATCATAAAATCACCACCTTTATTAGAGATAATGAAATATGATTACCATGAAGAATATAATCTTCGCTTTCAAGAAGGAATTATAAACCTAATATTATTAAAAATCAATAGAGAAGATTTAAATAAATTGTATTATACAAAAACGAAATATGCAGAAAATGTAAGGCTATAAAAATTAAAAATTATAACTATATGCCTGCTTGGAACACTTGTAGGTACTAAATTTCTAAAATTAGTCATTGGTTGCAATTATAATTTTGCAGGTGTATAATCTAAACAGTATGCGGGTATAGTTCAGTGGTAGAACAATGGCTTCCCAAGCCATGTGTCGCGAGTTCGAGCCTCGTTACCCGCTCCATAAAAAACGCAGTCCCGAAGCCTTACGGCTCCGGGACTTTTTGCGTTTGTGGGATGTATATAGCTATTAGCAACTATTAGTCTGATAACTATACTATGTAATAGATTATATACCTATTGGTAGAAAAAAGCTAATTTAATTACCACCAGCAGTCATTTTTGTGCTGATTGTGATGCTTGTAGCCATGATGTACGCCTGCATGGAATGCCTTGGGAGCAGGACCACGGTTGGCACGGATGGCATCGCGTTGCTCGGGAGTCATGTTTTCCATACGGTTGCGCATTTCTTCACGCTTTTGCATATCATCCTTAAGGAAGGCTTCAACCTCCGCTCTTTGCTCAGGAGACAGATTATTCATTTTTTCCTGTGCACGCTCCTTACGTTCTGCATCACGTTGAGCGCGAAGCTTTTGGCGTTCTTCATAACGTTCGCGTTGTTCGGGAGTCATACGCTCTAAGCGTTCCTTTTCCCATTTTTGACGCAGCTCTTCTCTTTGCTCAGGAGTTTTAGCCTCCCATTCCTGACGCCATTTTCTGTGGAGCTCGTGTCTTTCTTCAGGAGTCATATTGTCCCAGGCTTCTTTGGTAATGCCATGGTGATGATGGCGTAGGTATTCGGGAGCCTTAGGAGCTTTATGAGCGCGGCGGCCACCGTCATGGAGCGGACCATCAGTGGGGCAAGGCTTATTGTCTTCGTTAAGGATACGTTGTACTCTTTCTTTCATGGATGGCTTAGCAGGGGGAGCAGGGGGCTCTGCTGCAAAGGCACTAGCACAGAATGCGGTTAAAACAGCACCGGCAATAATAGTTTTTTTCCAATTTAATTTCAACATATTCTTCACTCCTTATATCATTTTATTGTTTAATATATCTCTTTGATTTGTCTTTATTGTAAAGGTAATTTATGACGAATTTATGTTTTTTGGCAAGAAAAATAAAATTTTTTTGTCACTATTTCGTCATATTATAGTTATAATATAAGGTAAATAAGTGTAGGCAGATAGCCGTGGAGGTGCTGATATGAAAAAGATTCTCATTGCTGATGATAATAAACAAATTGCTACTATCTTATCTAGCTATGCCAAAAAGGAGGGCTTAGAGCCTGTTGTTGCTTTGGATGGCAAAGAGGCCTTGGACTTGTTTTATAAGTATGAGTCTGGAATTTGTATGGTGCTTTTGGACGTTATGATGCCAGAGGTTGATGGCTTTGAGGTGTGTCGTAGGCTGCGCAGAACCTCTATGGTGCCTATTATTATGATAACGGCTAGAGGCGAGGATTATGATAAGATTATGGGACTTGATATTGGCGCCGATGATTACGTCATCAAGCCTTTTTCTGCCAGTGAGGTTATGGCCAGAGTACGTGCTGTTTTGCGACGTATCAATTTGCCGGAGCAGCCTAAGCAGAATGTGCTGGAATATAGCAATCTTTTTATAGACCTGGACAAATATGTTGTTCGTATTGATAATGAGGATGTGCCTTTGACTAAAAAAGAGGTTGAGCTTTTATGGACCTTGGCGAAGAATAGCAATAAGGTTTTTAGTCGTGATAATCTTTTGGATAGCATTTGGGGCTATGATTATTTTGGTGATAGCCGTACTGTTGATTCGCATATTAAGCGTTTGCGTGCTAAGCTGGATAAGTGCCAGCACGATGCTTGGGATATTAAGACTATTTGGGGAGTTGGCTATCGCTTTGAAGCCAAATAGGGAGTGCCTATGAAAAATAGAATTGCAATTAAGCTAATGTTATATTTTTCGGCAGTGCTGCTTTTGTTTGCCTTAATCATAGGTGGAGTGTTTTATCAGTCCTTTAAACAGCATACTATCGAGATTAAGGAAAAGGAAATGCGCCTGCGTGCAGATAGGATTGCGGCTGCCATTAGCGAAAATATGGATAATCTGGAGCGACGTTTTGGTTCAGAAATTTCCAAAAGTCGTTTTGTTACCCTGCTAGATAGAGTTTCACCAGAGATTGTTTGGGTAATAGACCGCGACCGCAACCTGAGCATGAATGTGGAGGATATGCGCAGCGGTGAACTGCGTCGTCATCATCGTCGCCACGAGCTGCCAGTGCCAAGGCTTTTTGCCAATAATGCAGATGAGCCTTCTGCTCCACCTAAGCCGCCGAAGGATTCTAAGGAGGCCTATGCTAAGATGCCTAAGCATATTAAGGATAAGGTGGAGGAGTGCTTTAATGGCAAGGGCTTTGTATTAGAAGAATATAATGATTTGTTAGATGGTGTAATGCTTACTGTAGGTGCGCCTGTTAAGGATAAGGATGGCAATGTGAAGGCTGTGCTTTTGCTGCATTCACCTGTGCGTGGCTTACAGGCCGCTGTGTGGAATGGCTTAAGCATCCTGATAATCAGCTTGTTGGCAGCTTTAGTATTGGGTGTGGTCGTTAGTATATTTGTCAGCTGGCGTTTTACTAAGCCACTTAATATAATGAAGAATACAGCAGAGCGTTTGGCAGAGCGTGATTATAAGGTACGTAGCAGTATTGTGCAAAAGGATGAGGTTGGCGATTTAGCTAAAACGCTGGATGTTTTGGCGGAGCGTTTGCAGCTGGCAGACGAGGAAAGTCAAAAGCTGGAAAAGCTGCGTCGTGAGTTTATTGCCAATATATCCCATGAGCTGCGGACACCTGTAACTGTTATTCGTGGCAGCTTGGAGGCTATTAGAGACGGTGTTGTTACGGAAAAGGATGAGGTGGAGGAGTTCCACGAGCAGATGTACAAGGAAAGTATTTTCCTGCAGCGTCTTATTAATGACCTTTTAGATTTATCTAGATTGCAGAATACGGATTTTCCTATAGAGAAGGAGCAGCTTAATCTTTGTGATGTTATTCAGGATGCAGTGCGAGGAAGCCGCCGTATGTTCATGGAAAAGCAGCTGGAAATTAAAGCAGATTTAGATAGGGATATATGTATGGTTGATGGTGATTATGGCCGTTTACGTCAAATGCTAATGATTTTTCTACATAACAGCATTAAGTTTTCGCCAGAAGGAAGCAGTATTCAGGTACAGCTTAAGGGTGATGAGCTAAAGATAATTGACCATGGCTGTGGTATGAATGCAGAGGAGGCAGAGCACGCCTTTGAGCGTTTTTATAAGGCTAGAAACGAGCATAACAAAACAGGCAGTGGACTTGGACTTGCTATTTCTAAGCAAATTGCATTGCGTCACAATATGCAGGTAAGCCTGGCAAGTAAGGTGGGCGAGGGTACGACTATAACGGTAAAATTGGAGCAGACGGCTTGACCTCTCCGTCTGCTCACTACGTTCGCATCCACCTCTCCTTAAAAGGAGAGGCTTAAGTTCAATCAAAGGTAAGGCCGGTTCAGACTACCTTCTCTTGGTCTGTTGGTAATTCATCTTGTCCCCTTAAAGGGGAGCCGTACGTTATATAGTAGGTTAGCCTCTGGGGTCAACAAAAATTGGACATTAATAATACAGGAGTTGAATTTCATGAAGAACATAAATTATGGCTGTCATGGTCTGACAGTCGTTATTAGCGGTGGCACTAGTGGCATTGGCTTAGCTGCTGCAGAAAAGCTGCTTTTAGACGGAGCACAGGTTTTTGTTTTAGGACGCAGCAGGGAGCGGGGAATGCAGGCAGTGGAATATTTAAAGGAACAAACTGGTGGCGAAGCAGTATATATATCCTGTGATGTGGGCAATGCAGAGTCCTGCCAGAAAGCAGCTATAGATATTAAAGCAAGGCTGCTTGGTAAAGCCTTAGACATCCTTATTAATAGTGCGGGAGTATATCAGGAAATGCGGTTGGAGAATATTACCGAGGAAGATTATTCCTACATTATGGATATCAACCTTAAGGGAACTGTTTTTTTAACCAAGTCTATGTATCCTTTATTGCGTGATAATTTTGAAGGTGCACCCTGTATAGTTAATATTGCCTCCGATGCAGGCATTAGTGGTAATTATGGCTGCCCAATTTATTGTGCGTCTAAGGGTGCTATTGTTTCTTTGACTAAGGCGCTGGCTTTAGATATGGCACCTAATGTACGTGTAAATTGCGTGTGCCCTGCTGATGTAGACACACCGCTGCTGCAAAATCAGCTTACACCGGATTGTGGCTATACTAAGGATGATATGGCAGAAGCATATCCTATAGGACGTATTGGTAAGGCCGAGGAGATTGCGCACGTTGTTTGTAGCATAGCATCTCCTGCTAACAGCTTTATGACTGGCAGCATAGTAGCAGTGGACGGCGGGCTGACTGCAAAATAGCTATCTCCTTCCTTCTGTAAAAATATAAACCAAATTGCTTAGATGAAAAAACTGGCGGAGAGTTACGTTTTTTAGACAATAATATGCAATAGTATACAATATAAAATGCTTATTAAGTAAATAATGTGATTTATGTAAAGCTCTGGGAAACTGGAGCTTTTTTTGTTGGATAAAATGTATAAGAGTGTTATAATTGAGCTATACGCGTTGGAGGATAAATGCATGGATAAAAATGCACAAAATACAGTAGATGTAAAGGCTATAGATGTAAAAAACGCCCCCATAGGCGTTATAGACTCTGGTGTAGGCGGTTTATCCGTCTTAAAATGCTTGCAGCAGGCACTGCCTCAGGAAAGCTTTATATATCTTGGCGATACTGCTAGAACGCCCTATGGTAGCCGTAGTGAAAAGGAAATACGTAGCTTTGTAGAGGATATGCTCGTATGGTTGGATAAGCAGGGAGTAAAGCTGGTAGTTGTTGCTTGCAATACTCTTACGATGTTAGGGATTGATTCACTCAAGAAGGACCACAAATTCTTACTTGTTGGTATGTCTAAGGGTGAAAAGCTCCTTTTAGCAGCTAGTAAAAAGAAAAGAATAGGCGTATTGGCAACTCAGTTTACTATTGGTACAGAGGCTCACAAAGAGGCTGTGCTCAATGTTGATGCAGAAGCTAAGGTTTTTGGTGTTGCTTGTCCGGCGTTTGTGCCTTTAATTGAGGGCGAAGCCTTTGATAGTGTGGAGCTGGCAAAGGCGATAGAGGAATATACAAGCATATTGAAGCAAAATGATGTTGATGCTCTTATTTTAGGCTGTACTCATTATCCATTTATTAAGGAAGAGATTGCCAAGACTATGGGCAGCGATGTTGCTGTTATTGATCCTGCAGAAGCGACAGCAGAGCTTGTTAAGGCAGAGCTTGCCCGCCATGATTTGCTTAATGCTGAAGGCGCGGGCAGTGTAAAAATTTGCTGCACAGCAGATTTGGAGCGTGTGGAGAGACTTGCTAATAAAATGCTTCCTCAAGAGCAGTGCTGTTTTGAGAAAATCAAGCTTAAGGCTTAAACCAGAGGAAATCTTAACAAAATAGTTATTAAGGCAGGATTTTTCTGATAAATGTCTAATTCTTAAAAGTGCGAGATAATATCATTTATCAATATCTGAAATTAATAGCTGCTTTAAAAATAGCTTATTAATATATTCTAAAAATGCCGTTCGGGCAATGCCTGTAGCGGTATTTGCTTTAGGTAGATCTACAGCGCCCTGATGGGGACTGTATGATGCAAATAAAATATCTTAATATAAAGAAAGGTGGTAACCGTGGCAAAAAAAGGAATTTTAAATGACGAAAAAATTGTCGGTTCACCTATTGTCCATCTGACAGGCATGTTCATAGTGCTATTTTTCTTCTGGATGGTTATGTCTGGAAGAACAGAGACAAAGTTTATCATCTATGGTGTTCTTACGGCTGCAGTAGTAAGCTGGATAACATATCCGCTGCTTTTAGTGCCTAATAAGGATGCTAGCAAGAAGTACTTTGTTTTTGGCGTGTCCATTCCTAAGTTCATTTGCTACTTCTTTTGGCTGATGTGGCAATTGGTGCTGGCAAACGTGGATGTGCTTTTGGCTACAACATCGCAAGAGATGGCCATTGATCCTAAGATTGTGCGCTTTTACTTTAAGGCCGACAATCCTATGGCAACTGTGGTGCTGGCAAACTCCATTACTCTGACTCCTGGTACTGTAACCGTCAATGTTACTGAAGATGGCTTGTACGAAATCCACGCCCTGACTCCAGGCGCTGCCAGTGGTGTGCTGGACGGCTCTATGCAGAAAAAGGTTGCAGCTCTTTATGGAGAAAAATTTGATTTTGCAGTAGCGGAAGAGGAGGCTTGATTATGAATATTATCTTTATGATTCTTATGGTATCCATAATATTTGTAATTGGTGCTATGCTCCAACGCTTATTTAACGGACCTACCATTTATGACCGCATGAACGGCTTGGGCGTTGTTGGCGCTGATACCATATTGCTTTTGGTATTATTCGGATACATTGACGAGCGTCCTGATATGTATGTGGATATTGCAATCTGCTATGCAATGCTCGGCTTTGTAGGCTCTGTAATCGTGGCAAAATATTTGGGAGGTAAAAAGATATGATTTGCGGTATCTCTTTTGACTCCATCAGAGAGGTTGTTGCGGCCTGCTTTATGCTAGGTGGCTTAATCTTCTTTGTAGGCTCTGCTATTGGTATGCTGCGCCTTCCAGATTTTTACACTAGGATTCATGCCTCCGGAAACAGTGAAACCCTGGGCTGTATGCTTTCCTTTATTGGACTTATTATTTACGAGGGCGCTACGCTTACCTCTGTAAAGCTGGCCTTCGTTTTCTTATTGGTTTTCTTAGGAAACCCTATTGGCTCTCATATTTTGAGCAAGGCAGCCTATAAGTCTGGTCATCCTGTTTGGACCTTAAAGACCAAGGGTGCTAAGGCTATTATTGAGCCTGAAAAAAGTACAAGTGCTGACGAGCCTGTTGGTAATCTGCATGAGGGACACGTAGCAGGTCCTTCTCCTATTGAACATATCAGTAAGGGCAACAGTACCTTCAAGCGTCGCAGAAAATTTAGAAAGGAGAAGAAATAAGATGCAGATATATGTTATTGAAGCTGTTTTGCTGATTTTTCTTATCCTGATTACCTGCGCAGTTATTTTCTGTAAGGATATCCTCAGTGCAGCTATTATCTACAGTGGCTTTAGCTTTACTGCAGTGCTGCTGTATTTGATGATGGGTGCTCCTGACGTAGCCTTTACAGAGGCTGTAATCGGAACTATTTCTACGATCTTCTTCGTAGCTTCTCTGAAGAAAATTGATAGGTGGTGTAAGTAATGCGTGGATTAGTAGCTGTATTGTTAGCTGTTATTACGGGCATGTTCTGCTCCTTCGTAACATACCTGCCTACTATTGGTGATAGCCAGGCTGCACCTAACCAGCATGTTACGCCGACCTATATCTCCCGCAGTGCGGAGGATACAGGTTCTCCTAACATCGTAACTGGTGTTATCATTGACTACAGAGGCTTTGATACTATGTGGGAAACCTCTGTAATGTTTTTGGCAGGTTTAACTACTGTGCTGGTATTAACAAGCAATCCTGTGGGCCGTCGTCCTGAGGAGGAGCCCGAGGATCCTGAGGAAGGAGAGATCATCAAATGAAAGAGCCCTTTGGTGGTATCATCTTGAATGTAGCCTTCCGTATGCTGGTGCCCTTTACCTTGGTTTACGGCGTGTACGTATTGTGCCTGGGCGAGTTTTCTCCTGGCGGTGGTTTTCAGGCAGGTGGCTTTTTGGCAGTGGGCGTTTTGTTGAGCCGTTTGATTTTAGGTGCGGATACCAAGTTTAATATTTCCGGCAAAACCTCTGTAGTTATGGCTGGTGTAGGCACCTTTATCTATGCCTTTACAGGATGGCTGACCTTATTTGGTGGTGCAAAGTATTTTCTTGATTATAACTATATGCCCATTCATATGGAGCCTGTGCATGAAATGCATGCCATGGGCATTTTCCTGATTGAGATTGGTGTTGCCATCTGCGTTATGATGACCATCATCAATTTGTTAGACGCAATTGTGAAAAGGGGTGACGATGATGGAAGTGTTGAATGAGTTTTTAAAAACTAAAGGCATCTACTCCTTGGTTATGATTTTATTCTTCTTAGGCGTCTATGGTATGGTTTTGAGCAAAAACTATATGAAAAAGCTTATGGCAATGAACGTAATGCAGGTTGCCGTAATCTATTTCTATCTTTGCCTGGCGCAGAAGGATGGAGCTATGATTCCTATTTTGAACGGCTCTACAACTGACCCTAATGCGTATATCAACCCTTTGCCCCATGGTCTGATGCTTACTGCTATTGTTGTAAGCCTTGGTACTACTGGTGTAGCATTGGCGCTTTTAATGCGTATTAAAGAAATCTACGGCTCTGTTGAAGAGGTAGAGGTATTGAGGAGGGCCAGCAAATGATGCAGCATGCTCCTGTTTTTATCGTACTTTTACCGCTTACAGCATCACTTCTGTGTATGCTCTTTAGCCGTATTAGCAGAAACCTTGGCTCCTGGATTGTTATGGCATCCATTGCTGGTGCCTTTGCCAGTGCAGTAACTGTTTTAAAGCAGGTTATTGCTAGCGGTGGTCAGGCAGTTCACTACTGGATGGGCGGTTGGCAGCCACCTATCGGCATTGAATTTGTTATGGACCCCTTAAACAGTGTTTTAGCTGTTTTGGTAACCTTTATTGCCTTTATGGTTTCTCTTTATAGCCGTCCCTTCGTTAAGGATGAGGATTGGCTTCATGTTGGTGGTTATTATACACTGTTCGGACTTTTGACTGTTGGTCTGTGCGGTATGATTATCACCGGTGACGTATTTAACCTGTATGTTTATCTGGAGATTATGTCTTTGTCAGGCTATGGCCTGATTGCCTTGGGCGGTAGAAAGTCCATGCTGGCAGCCTTCAGATATTTGCTTATTGGTACCATTGGCGCTTCCTTGTACTTATTAGGCGTTGGCTATATGTACGCATTGACTGGTACCCTGAATATGGCTGATTTGGCTTCTCAGATTGGCAATCATCTGGATTCTCCGCTGGTTGCTTTGTCCGTAGCCTGCTTTATTATCGGCTTTGGTATTAAAATGGCGCTGTTCCCGCTGCATGGCTGGCAGCCTGATGCCTATACCTTTGCTCATCCCGGTGCTGCTGCCTTCATTGCAGGCTGTATGAGTAAGGCTCCTGCCTACGCAATGATTCGTTTCCTGTACTACATTTTCCGTGTTGATAATCCCATCGTACAAAGTGCACTGGATGTAATCGGTATTTTAGGCATCGCAGGTATGCTGATTGGCTCTATAATGGCCTTGGCGCAGTACGACTTCCGTCGTATGCTGGCATATTCCTCTGTAGCACAAATTGGTTATATTGCAATTGGTGTTGCTATGGGCAATGTGTATGGATTTATTGGTGCAGTAATGCATATCATCAACCATGCCTTTATGAAGAGTGCTCTCTTCCTTGTTATCGGTGGTATTGAATATCGCTTTGGCGAGGTCAACCTGTATCGCTTGGGTGGTATGAATAAGAAGCTGGCCGTCAGCTCCATTACTGTTGTACTGGCAGCCTTCTCCATGATTGGTCTGCCTCCTACCTGCGGCTTCTTCAGTAAATGGTATTTACTGATGGGTGCCTACACAGGCGAGCAATATTTCTACATGGTGGTTCTTGTTATCAGCTCTTTGCTGAACGCGATTTACTTCTTCCGTATTATTGAGCAGATGTTTATTCAGCGTGAAGCATCTCTGACCGAGGTTCATCCTCATAAGGGCAGCCTGGGCTTGCCTGTAGAAATGGTTATTCCTATTCTGGTAGCAGGCATTGGCATCCTGGCTCTTGGCTTCTACAGTGTAGATATTGTTACCAATATCGTTAAAATTGGCTTGCCGGAGGTGTTTGTAAGATGACTATAGTAGATTGCAGACCTTTTCTGGCCGTAGGCGTATCTCTTTTAGCGGCAGTTTTGATTGCTTTTAGTAGAAAGTGGCCTAACCTTCGTGAATCCTGGAGTGTAATTGCTTCCATTCTTAAGGTTGGCATTGTGCTTTCTATGGTTCCTGCCGTTTTAGATGGCAATGTATATACATATACTTTGTGTCAGTTAACAGATACTGTTGGCTTAACACTGCGTACTGATCCTGCAGGTATGATTTTTGCCGTTTTGGCTTCAATGCTGTGGGTGCCTATGAACTTTTATTCCATAGGCTATATGCGCTGTAACAATGAAAGCGAGCAGACAGGTTATTTTGCAGCCTTTGCTATTTGTCTTAGTGCCGTAATGGGCATTGCTATGGCAGAAAACCTGTTGACCTTCTTCTTCTTCTACGAGCTTTTGACTTTGGCAAGCTATCCGTTGGTTTTACATAAGCGTAACGAAGCGGCTTTGATGGCTAGCCGTAAATATTTGATTTACACCTTGATTTCTGGTCAGCTGTTCTTAGTTGGCGTTGTTGCTGTATACTGCATTTCCGGTACCATGAGCTTTACTGCAGGTGGCTTTTTGACCACTGATATGGCTCCTAAATGGGTGCTGCAGGCAATCTTTGTCCTGATGATTATTGCAGGCTCTGTAAAAGCAGCAGTTATGCCTTTACATGGCTGGCTGCCGGCAGCAATGATTGCGCCTACACCTGTTAGTGCTCTGCTTCACGCAGTTGCAGTTGTTAAGACTGGTGTTTTCAGCGTACTGAGAATTATCGGCTTTGTTTTTGGACCTAAGCTTTTAGCTGAGCTGGGAGTTGTTGATGTACTGGCGTGGACTGCGGCAGCAACCATCATTATTTCTTCCTTCATCGCTTTGCGTCAGGACCATTTGAAGCGCAGATTGGCCTTCTCCACTGTAGGTCAGTTGTCCTACATTGTTTTAGGCGCTGCTCTTATTTCTCCCTTGAGCATCAAGGGTGCGTATCTGCACTTGGTTGCTCATGCTGTCATGAAAATTACCCTCTTTATGTGTGCAGGTCTTATTATTGCCCGTACTCATAAAAATAATATTAGCGAGCTTCATGGTATAGGCAGGCGGCTACCAATTACGATGACCTGCTTCACCATAGCATCACTTGGTATTGCAGGTATGCCATTTTTAGTTGGCTTTGTCAGCAAATGGAATTTGGCTCTTGGTGCTTTGCAGGCAGGCAAGCCTTTGTTTGTAGCAGTTTGGGTTGCCAGTGCTCTTTTAGCAGCAGGCTATTTGATTCCTGTATGCAAAATGGCATTCTTCAAGCCAGAGCCTGAGGGCGGCTTTGTTGAATATGGTGATATCAGCTATTCTATGCTGATTCCTATTTGCGTAACTACCTTAGCAGCAGTTGTTCTTGGTACTGTTCCTGATATTTATCCGCATTTCTACAAGCTGGCAGTTATGACCTCCGATGCCGTATGTGCCGGTTGGTTACCAGGGGGGTGGCTGTAAATGAGTAAGAAAATGGTTTATATGCTGATTGCAGTGGTTTTAGTATTGTCCGTTGCAGCTGAGCTTTTTGGCATTCATCTTCATGCTCCTCATTGGTGGTCCTTGCCCTTTGGCTACAATATTTTCTCTGGCTTTGTTGGCGGTTGGATTTTAATAATCCTGGCTAAGATGGTTATGACTCCGCTGCTGCAGCGCGAAGATGACTACTACGAGAAAGGCGGAGGTGAGAATAATGACTGATATGGTAATTCATCCCGGCCTTGTGCTCATTTTTGTAGGCATTTTAGCAATGCTTGTACCTAAAGTATTGCGCAAAGTTGTATTGGCAGTAGGACCATTTGCTGCACTATACGCAGCATTATCCCTTCATATTGGTACAGATGCTACTTTTTCTGTATTCGGTACAGGCTATCAGCTTTGCTATATGTACGTAGACAAGCTTAGCTATGTATTCTGCATGATTTTTGCCCTAATGGCATGTATTGGTGGTATTTATTCCTGCCATAATGAAAATAGAATGGAAGCATTGTGCTCCATGTCCTATGCTGGCTGCGCCTTAGGCGTAACTCTTGCTAAGGACTGGATGACCATGATTTTGTTCTGGGAGGCATTGGCTATTACCTCTTTATTCCTTATCTGGTGCCGCAATACTCCGGCGTCCCGTAAGGCTGGCTTCCGCTACCTGTTAGTGCATATGCTGGGTGGTAACCTGCTGTTAGGCGGTATTTTCTTAAAGGTAAGCCAAGGAGATTTTTTGATTACTAATTTGTCCTCTGGTGCTCATGATATTGCCTTTTGGGCAATCTTGATTGGCGTAGCAGTTAATGCTGCTATTCCGCCAGTTAATGCATGGTTGGTGGATGCATATCCTGAAGGCACCATTACAGGCAGTGTATTTTTAAGCTCCTTTACTACTAAGGTTGCTGTTTATAGCCTGATTAGAATTTTTGCCGGTACAGAGCTTCTTATGGGCTTTGGCTGCTTTATGGCATTGTATGGTGCAGCCTATGCGCTGATGGAAAATGATATGAGACGTCTTTTAGGCTATCATATTATTAGTCAGGTTGGCTTTATGGTAGCAGGCGTTGGTGTTGGTACCGCCATGGCTATCAATGGCGCAGCAGCGCATGCTTATTCTCACATTCTGTACAAATCCCTGCTCTTTATGTGTGCAGGTGCTATTATTTACGCTACTGGTATTCGTAAGATTAATCAGCTTGGCGGTATGGCAAAGAAAATGCCCTTTGTTGCAATTTGCTTCTTTGTGGCTGCCTTCTCCATCTCTGGTGTGCCGCTGTTTAACGGCTTTATTAGTAAAACCATTACCATTGCCGCATCCTTGGAGGCAGGCCATGAGTTAGTTTACAATATGCTAGAGCTGGCTAGTATCGGTACATTTTTATCCATCACCTTAAAGATGGGTTACTTTATCTTCCTGCGTTCTGCAAAGAATGAGGTTAAGCTGTCCAATCCGTTGCCTAAAAACATGTATGTAGGCATGGGCTTTGGTGCATTGCTCTGCTTTGTATATGGTGTATATCCAGACCTGCTGTATCGTTATTTGCCTAATGCAGTCACCTATGAACCCTTTACTGCAGATCATGTATTAAGCTATATTCAGATTTTGGTAGTAACTATGGTTCCTTTTATGATGTATTTAAACAAAATGGAGCCCCATACAGCCATCAGCCTGGATACAGATTGGTTCTATCGCAAACCCTTTGCTGCAATTCTGTTCCGTGGCAGCTCTTTGTGCTGCGCACTGTGCAATGCTTTAGGCAATGCCTGGGGCGTATTGTACGAAAAGTTTATGGACCTTACCTCCAATCCTATGGATTTTCTGGATGCTAAGCCCTTCCGTAAACGTAGTCACTATAATCCTGAAAACTATCGCACCTCCATTGCAGATCCAATGATGATTACCTTAACGGTGCTGATTAGTGCTATTAGCTACTTTGTAGCCTGCATGTGATGATAGTATTTTAATATGAGTCTAAGCGGGTGTCTTTTGGCATCCGCTTAAATTTATCTTTTTCGAGGTTTTCCCATGGAGAAAAATTTTTACAAAGGCGTTGTATGTATAATTTTATCTGCAGTCTTTTGGGGCTTAGGTGGTGTATCAGGTCAATATCTATACACCTATCAGCAAACGGACCCTTTTTGGCTTTGCATGGTACGCCAAATTATTGCAGGTGCTTTGTTTCTGCTTTTCACAGTTATAGTAAAACGGGAAAACATCTTTGCAATTTTTAAGGATTTTCCCCTACAGATAATCATCTTTTCCTTTTTAGGTATTTTAGGTGCGCAGTTGGGCTTTTATTACACCATCTCACTATGTAACGCAGCAACAGCTACTGTTTTACAGTATATGGCACCCATCTTCGTTATGGTGTGGATGGCCTATAAAAGCCGTAGTATGCCGGAGGGGAAGGAGTTGTTAGGTATTGTAGGAGCTCTTCTTGGTGTATTTCTTATTTCTACTCATGGCAATTTAGATAGCCTGGCAATTTCTCCTGAGGCTCTTATTATTGGTATTCTTTCTGCTGTGTCCTATGCACTTTATTCCGTATATCCTCTGGAAATGCTAAAAAAGTATTCTGCTACTATTGTCATTGGCTGGGGCCAGCTTATTTCTGGCTTATCACTTATTGCGTATCGCAATCCCTTTGTTTCTTTGGCAAGTTGGGATACGGGCGCATATATGGCAATGGCTTATCTTGTTATTGGTGCTACAACCCTGACCTATGCTCTATATATGTATGGCTTAAAGATTGTTGGTCCTACTAAGGCCAGCCTTATTTCCTGTGCAGAGCCCCTGACCTCCATTGTAGCGGTGGTGCTCTTTATGGATACCATCTTGACTATGGAGGATATTATTGGCATGGTTTGCATCATCTTTACGGTGCTTTTGCTGTCCATGCCTAAAAAATAAAGCTGTATTATTAGAATTTGTGTTATGTACCCTCTTTATTTGACAAAACCAGTAAGGAGGGTATTTTTATTGCTGAAATAGGCCAAAAGTATTATAGGCATCGTTCAAAAGCTGTGTAATGTCTTAAGCTAGCGACTGTACAATGGTCGGGCTGTAAATAATAGATGTAATTTATTTGAGTAAGGCTAAATATAAGATGACAAATATGTTTCACATAAGAAGGCCAAATAAAAATGTCAAACATGGCTATTTGTGATACAATTAAGCTATAAAGATAAGGAGGTGCCCCTAATGACTGAGGTAAAATATTCTTATAAATATGGACACGGCTACAAGGACTTTTCACTGGAAAAAGAGCATGTAATTGGCGAAATTAAGGTAGCAGAGCTACCGCCATTAGAAAATCTTAAGGCATCTGTTTTAGATGCTTTGTATCATCCTATTGCAAGTGCACCTATTAACGAGCTTGTAAAACCAGGTCAGAAGGTGGCCTTCATTTGTAATGATCCAACTCGCGTGGCTAATAGCCATGATTTTATGCCTATTTTAGTGGCAGAGATGAACAAGCTGGGCATTAAGGACGAGGATATGCGTATTGTCTTTGCCTTGGGCACCCACCGTGATATGACTCATGAGGAAATGGTGGAGGCTGTTGGTGAGGATGTAGCTAGCCGTTTGCCTATGTACAACAGCAATTGTCATAAGCAAGAGGATTTTGAATATTTTGGCGAAACCTCCTTTGGTACTCCCGTATGGCTTAACAAGCTGATTTGCGACGTAGATTTGGTTATTATGACTGGTACTATAGTGCATCACTTCTTTAGTGGCTTTGGCGGTGGACGTAAGGCTATTTTACCAGGCGTGGCAGCTATGGAAACAGTTCGTAAAAATCATAGTCTGATGATGAGTCCTGAGGCTCGTCTTGGCAATCTGCATGGCAATCCTGTATATGATGACCAGATGGAGGGTGTACGCCTTTTTGCTAAGGAGCATAAGCTATTCCTCTTTAATGCAATTTTAGATGCTAAAAAGCAGTTCTTAAAGATTTTTGCCGGTGATTGGGATAAGGCCCATTTAGAAGCCTGCAAATTTGTAGATATGGTTTATGGTGCTGAAATTGAACAGCCTGCTGATATTGTTATTGCCAGCTGTGGCGGCTATCCTAAGGATATTAATGTGTACCAGCTGCAAAAGACCATGGATAACGCTTGGTGCGCAGTTAAAGATGGTGGCGTAGTTATTATTATTGGCGAATGTGAAGAGGGTAGCGGTAGTGCAGCCTTAGAAAAGGCACTACAGGAAAATCCGTCGCCTGACGCTATTAAAGCTAAGCTGGAAGAAAACTTTGTTATAGGTGCGCACAAGGCCTTTGCTATTACTAGATTGATGAAGAAGGCTAAATTTATTCTTGTGTCCGCACTTGATAAAAAAATTGCCAAGGATTTGCTTTTTGAAGCAGTGGACAGCGTTGACGAAGCCATTGCTTTAGCAGAAAAGCAGATTGGTCCGGACTATAAAATTCTGCTTATGCCCCAGGGAAGCCTGACTGTACCTATAATTAAAAAGTAAGCTACAGAAATACTAATCTTCTGTGAGAAAATTGCTCCTATAGCTTGCCTTTCAACACAATTTCGGATATAATAACACTATTGACTAAAAAATGTGATGAAAAGGTTAAAGGGGAGAGTTTTCTGTGAAGTCTGATATAGATTATAAGGCCATTGGCTTAAGAATAAAAAAAGCACGTACTGACAAGGGTATGACCCAGGGCTGCATCGCTAAGCTCACCGGCTTGTCCACTCCTCACATTAGTAATATTGAAACAGGCAATACTAAATTAGGCCTGCCTACCATCATCAATATGGCTAATGTTTTGGATGTATCTGTAGACGAGCTGCTGTGTGACAGCGTAAAACGCAGTGAGCAAATTTATTGCGAGGAGCTTTCTGAGCTGCTCAAGGATTGTACTGCAGACGAGCTGCACATCATCGCTGAACTGGCTAAGGTAATCAAAAAATCTGGCATCAATAGTGCCAAAAAAGCAAGAAAGCGTCGTACCAAGGCAGAAATTGCTGCTGCAAAAGCGGCAGAGCTGGCTGCTATGGGCATGAGCGCTGAACAATAAATAGTATATTGCTACCGTAGCTCAGCTGGTAGAGCAACTGATTCGTAATCAGTAGGTCGCAGGTTCGAATCCCGTCGGTAGCTCCAAGTGAAAACCCGCTCCTAGACTGGCTCTAGGAGCTTTTTTCATTTTTAGAGAAGCGTAAATTTAAGGGTCCGTGCCACGGTTGTGCCACTGACTGAGTAAAAAATACAGCTTTTTTTCACGAAAAATAGGCTATTTTTTTAATCTGTGCCACTGACAGAATGCATGTGCCACGGTCAGATATTTATAAAAATTGATGAAGCTAGGCTTGGTAAATTAAGATGACAATCTAGATTTTTAGGAGGCTGACATAGTTTTTCTAGTTCGAAGATGTGAAGATTTATCTTGGAGTGCTTCATTTTCTGGCGTAATATATATTTGTGATGTATAATATAGCAATATAGATGATATTGATTTTAGGGGGATTATGAATGTTACAAGCAGAATTTTCCGTATTATATGAAAAAGCAATGCAGGGTGACGCTGCAGCGCAAAAACGTTTAGGAGATTGCTATTTTAGCGGCAATGGTACTGAGCAGCACTATATAAAAGCAGCCTATTGGTATGAGGTTGCTGCAGAGCAGGGTAATGCAGATGCTCAGAAATGCATTGGTGACATGTATAACGCAGGTAATGTTATAGTGCGTGATTGCAAAAAAGCAGCCTATTGGTACGAGAAGGCAGCAGAGCAGGGTAATGCGTATGCTCAAAATAGCTTGGGCAATTTTTACTATAAGGGTGAAGGTGTAGCTCAAGATTACGAAAAGGCAGTACATTGGTATGAAAAAGCAGCTGAGCAAGGCGAAACAGGTGCATTGTATCGTTTGGCTGATTGCTACGGCAATGGTGTGGGCGTAGAGCAAGATTTTGCTAAAGCCTTAAAGTGGTATGAAAAGGCAGCAGAGCAAGGCGATGTCAACGCTCAAATTATACTTGGTAATAGATATAAAACAGGCAAAGGTGTTGCTCAGGATTATAAGGAAGCTATAAAATGGTTTACTAAAGCAGCTGAGCAAGGCAGTGTATCAGCACAGTTTAATCTTGGACAATGCTTTTATAATGGTAAAGGTGCTAACCGTGATTATAAAAAGGCCGTATATTGGTATGAAAAAGCTGCTAATCAAGGCTATATTGATGCCCAAAATAGCCTGGGAATGTGCTATGGTTTAGGTCAGGGCGTGGCTCACGATACTAAAAAGGCAGCTTATTGGTATGAACGAGCTGCAGTGCAAGGACAGGTAGAGGCACAGTACAATTTAGGACTTTGCTATGATTTAGGCAACGGTGTGGCTCAGGATGCAAAAAAAGCAGTATACTGGTATGAAAGAGCTGCAGTTCAAGGCAATGCTGACGCTCAGAACAGACTGGGACTGTGCTATGACTTTGGTAAAGGTGTGCTTCAGGACTACAACAGAGCAGTATATTGGTATGAAAAGGCTGCAGTTCAAGGCAATGCTGAGGCGCAAAATAACCTTGGCTTCTGCTATGATTTTGGCAAGGGTGTAGCTAAGGATTATAAAAAAGCAGTCTACTGGCATGAAAAAGCACTTGCACAGAGTGAAGACACTACGCAAGGAAATAAAAAAAGACGTTAAGAATTTATAAACATCGATTAACCGCCCTCGGAGCAGTTCGGGGGCGGTTCTATATTTGGGAAACGCAGGAGTTTAAATTTTTGAAGTAGAGGAGTGTGCTTATGTTTCATAAAGTAAAAGCTGTTACGCCACTACCTGATTATCGTTTAAGCGTTCAATTTGCAGAAGGTGTAACTAAAATTTATGATGTAGCTGCTTTGTTTGAAAAATGGTCGATGTTTGCTCCACTCATTTGGTAAGCAATGGGTTATTTCTGTTGAAGCTATGCGTCGTGAATATGGCGAGCCTAAGAATGTTATATAAATTTAGTACAATATAGTAGTACTAATTAGAGCTTTTTCCGAACTTTAATAGAATGAATATATCTATTTTGACTAACTTTCCTATCAAAACCGCATAAAACCAACACTTTTATGCCTAAAGTGTTCACAACTCTCCTAGGAAATGATATAATAGAGTATCATTCTAGGAGAGTTTTTCTATGAAAAGGAAGATATTATTTGGTTATGATTACACAGATAATGAGTATCTTAAGGTTTTACTTTACTTATTTGTAGGCGGAACGGCTGCCTTAGTAGAGTGGGGCCTTTTCTATATTTTCATAACCTATGTTTTGAATGGAATAGGACTTGGACTTACCGCTGTGACCATGCTGGGGACCTGCATGGCTTTTTGTTTGTCTACCCTATATCATTATTTTTTAGGCAATGTTTTAGTTTTTGATAGTGGCAGCAAGTATAAGCGGAGCAAGGAGCTGAGCCTGGTATTTTTGGTCAGCACTATGGGCTTGGGCTTTAATTTGCTGTTTATGTATATTTTTGTCAGCCTTATAGGCTGGAATCCGATGGTAAGTAAGGTTCTGACTAGCTGTATAGTTGTAGTATGGAACTATCTGTCGAGAAAAAAGTGGATTTTTAGGAGTTAACCCATGCCAATTAAGTATGTAGATGTAAAGAGCTTTAAAAAAGTGGTTCTTGTTTATAATCGTAATTCTGGTAAGCAGCTTTTTGCTAGTATGATGTCCAAGGTGAACGAGGTTCATAAGCGCTTGAAGGGCGTTTTTGGCAGCAAGCGTGTTGAGATGGTTGATATTAGATACTTTGGTCAAATTCCTGAGCTAGCAGAGCGTTTTGCCGCAGAAAAGGTGGATTGGGTAATTATCGCAGGTGGCGATGGTACTATCCGTTCCTTGATTGAACAGATGGATAAGCAGAAGCATATGCCTTATATCAGCGTATTTCCAGCTGGTACGGTAAACCTTGTTGCTAAGGAGCTGTTAATGAGCAGTGAGCCTGAAAAATGGATGAAGCGCGCTGTAAAGGGTGTACAGATTCCTGTATACTTAGGTCGTGCTAATGGCAATGTTTTCCTTACAGTTACTGGTATTGGCTTTGATTCACTTGTGGTAGATAATGTAACTGAAAAAGAAAAGAAAATGCTTAATAAATTGGCTTATGTATGGCAGGGTACAGAGGTTGTACGTAAGGAAATGCTTATGAGTAATTGGCGTTACCGCTTCCAGGTGCGTCTTGACGATGATGATAAATGGTATGATGCTTCCTCTGTTATTGTTGGCAAAAGCCGTTATTATGCAGGTCGCTATAATTTGTTTTCTGAAGCGTCCTTGTCTTCTCCATTGTTACATATTGCACTCTTTACGGGTAGCACTCGTGCAGACTTTTTGCGTTATGCAGCCTGCATTGCCATGGAGGATTTAAGAAGCGATAAGACTATTATTGAAAAAACAGCTAAAAAGCTTGAAATTCGCTGCAATGAAGAAAACTTTGCGGCAGAGCTAGATGGTGATGCTATTACTAAGGCACCACTGTCCATAGAAATAGATGCGGAACCCATTAAATTTTTGGCTTAAGCCGGATGTAAGGTGAAAAACGTGCGTTTAAAAAAATGGATGCTGATTTGCACTGGTGCTGCAGCAGTAATAGAAGGACTTTTAGCCTATAACTATTATGGACATATTGAGTCGTTTCCCTATGAAGATTTTTATTATAATATTATCAATCATGTTCTTAGGGATTTACTGCTTTGCTTGATTGGCTGGGGCTTGTATTTTCGTCGTAGCCGTATTCCCGACCGCATCAAACGCTATTTTCCTGTAGTTGTTACAGGTGTTATGTATTTGGGAATAGCTTTTTTTATGGTCAATCAGCTGAGCCTTGAGGCTGGACTGCAAACTACGGTATCCGTATTGGCTGGCTTAAACAACAATATTTTTCTACTGCTTTTGACAGCTATGTGCTACCATAAATGGCCCAATAGCTTTATGCGCTTTGTGTATTTTGTGATGTATGCATTTACAGCGCTGACGATGCTGTTTGATGCTTTTTATTTTTGGCAGACCTCTATGCATGTGGAAAGCGTGCTTTTCCAAAATCTGAATATCTACGCTGTACAGGGTATCTTTGCTACTATGTCCATGGGGATGAAGCTAGGTATTGGCGCTGCTGTAGTGGTGATTTTGCTGCTGTTTAGAGTTACACCACCAGAGCGTCACAAGCCTAATTTTGCCTGGTCTCTTTTATGTGCAGCAATATTCTTTATAGGCTTAAATCTTACAGACCGTGTCTTGATTGCTGCAGGTATGTTTGGCATAGAAAATTTGGTTGGCAGCTATGTGGAGATTGAAAACGAAAAGACACGTATCAACTATCGTAATATGCTGTCAGTGCCTATGAATGTTAACTTTGTCAGCAAGGCACTTTTTGATACGGATAAGATCGCTGGTGCCAATCATGTAGAGATGCGAGAGCTGACAGATAAGGATAAAAGGGTTTTAGCAGAGCTGGGTATTTCTGTTCCTAAGGAAAAGGTTGAAAAAATAGCAGCTCAATACGATATCATTGTAGTGCTGATTTTGGAATCAATGCATCGTGATTATATTAACTATTACAATCCTGCTATTCCTGAAAATGCTACGCCCTTTTTAAATAGCCTTGTTATTCGTTATCCGCATATGGATAAATATTATTCCTCTGCTGTGCCTACTACTCAGGGACTTAATGCTACCTTCCGTTCTCATTTGATTATGGATAAGGATGTTCCTGGCAAAAATACTCCGTCACTATTCCGTAGTGTGCAGAAGGCAGGTATGCGTGGTATTTTTATGAATGCCTCCAGTCAGTACTACAGCAACGAGCTACGTGAGTATCCTGACCAGTTTGGCATGAAGGAATACTATGCTAAGGAATATTTAGAAAAGCGTGGCTATACTGGAGCTAGCGGTTGGGGCTTTCACAACAACGTCATGTATGAGGAAACTCTTAATTTATTGGAGCAGGGTAAGCATGACAGAATGCTTTTAGTTACTAAAACATTGGATATGCATCAGCCTTATCCCTATACAGGATATACCTGGAATGAAATGCCTGAGGGCGTACGTGATAATCCCAATGCTACTGTGCGTGGTGTTTATTGGGTTGATAAAACCTTGGAGAACTTTTTCTTCCAGGCAGAGAAGCGCGGCTTAATGGATGACCGTACACTTTTCATTATTACTAGTGACCACAATCCCCATAGCGGTGGCGAATATACTAAGCTGGTAACGAACGCTAACGACAAAATGAGCATTGCTCCTATTCCGTTGATTTTTGTCAGCACTAACCTGAAGCCCTTAGATAGTTTGCGTAATCATGAGTACTGTTCTCAGATTGATTTAGCGCCTACGCTTTTATATCTTTTGGGATTGGATATTCCTAATGAGTTTATGGGACGTAATTTGCTGCAGCCTACAAGTGTACCCTATGCTTTGGGCTATTTTGGCGGCAAGGCCTATTATTGGTCAGATGAGCGTCATTTTGTGGACCAAATGGATAAGCCCGTTCCCGATACTGAATATGAGGATGCTTTGAGTAATTATATTATCCATTACTATGGTTTATGGCATCAATTTTAAAAGAGACTGCTGCAGCAGTCTCTTTTTTGCATAGTTAGATTTTGTAGAGTATTTTTTGGTTCTTTAACTAATCTTGGGGTCTAGTGAAAACTAGATTCCGGGATTAGTT